>Ga0307516_10001916_pt1 | contig 28483 bp, 23 predicted proteins | sample 19_EM_MG_FD_203310 | JGI IMG/M metagenome (GOLD analysis project Ga0307516, IMG submission 203310) | Populus trichocarpa ectomycorrhiza microbial communities from riparian zone in the Pacific Northwest, United States - 19_EM | ecosystem: Host-associated > Plants > Roots > Unclassified | place...
AGTGGTACAACCTGGTGCCGTTCCCCAGCGACGTCCGGATCCTCGCCAAGGTCGACGAGTCCACCCTGCCGGACGGGGCGGCCGGCGGCAGCGGTCACCCCGGCCACGGCCGCAACCACCCCGTGTCGTGGTGCCAGTACTACGACGGCGGCCGGTCCTGGGTCACCACCCTGGGGCACACCGTCGAGGCCTGGACGGGCGCGCCCACCACCGGCGACCGGTACTTCCTCGAACACGTTCGCGGCGGCATCTTCTCGGCCATGGGCCGCGGCCCCTTCTGCCGCTGACGGGTGGGGGAGTGCGGCGCCGCGACGGGCCGCACTCCCCCTACGCCGCATCGGCGCGCTGCCGGTCCGCCGGCAGGCCGTCGAGGCAGCGGCGGGCGGCGGCGATGGCCTGGCGGGCATGCTCCTTCGCCCCGATCTGGGCCACCAGTTGCGCCCGCGGGATCTCCAGGGCATAGGGAATGCCGGACGGCAGGGCGGCCAGGATGCCGCCGACGTCGATGCCCCCGTCGCCCGGGTAGAGCCGCTCGAACCGCGCGGTGTGGATGAGCTCCTCGTTGGTCACCGGGACGCCCGCGGGCGCGTCGCAGACGTGCGCGAAGTGGAACCATTCCGCCGGCATCTCCCGCAGGTCCGCCACGCTGGATCCGGACCGGGCGAAGTGCAGCAGGTCGACGAGGATGCCGGCGTTGGGCTGACCGGCCGCCCGCAGGATCCGGCCGGCCTCGGCGAGATCCGGCGTCTCGGTCCACGACGGGAACTCCAGGTCGACGGTCAGGCCGAGCGGCCGGGCCATTTCGCACAACTGGGCGAAGCGGTCCACCTTGCGGCTGCGGTCCGGATCGGGCAGTTGGGTGATGACGTGCCGGGCACCGAGCTCGGCGCCGGCCTCCAGGACGCGCTGGAAGTCCCGCGGATCCTCGCGCGGGCTGATCCGGGCCAGCTCGATGTCCAGCACCTCGACCCCGGTGGCGGCCAGCCGGACCTTCGTCGTGCGCATCAGCCCGGGATCGGTGGCCAGCGGGTAGTGCGGTTCCTGCGGCGTGACCCGGGTGAGGCGCAGGCCGACGTACCGGTATCCCGCGTCGGCGGCGGCCTCGACCAGCTCCGGCGGTGACAGGCTCAGCGCCGTCAGATGGGCGAGCGAGTAGTCGTGCTCCCGGCCGCCCGGCCGCTCGTGGGCGTCCCTGAGCCGGCCCAGCCGGCGTTGCCGGTGGGCGGCCATCCGAACCGGTGCGCTGCCCGCGGCACCGTAGCCGGCGTATCCGCCGACCCGCTGGACCACCTCGAAGAACAGCCGGGAACCCAGCATCTCGGTGTAGAAGTGCAGGTACTCGCCGTCCTCGTCGTGGTCGTAGAGGATGGAGTGCTCCCGCAACGTCGCGAGCAGCTCCGGCGGCGGGGCGAGCCGGGCGTCCAGGTCGTCGTAGTAGTTCGACGCGATCCCCAACACGGGCGCACCGAGCTCGCGCATGGCCCGCGCGCTCGCGATCACGTCGTCGCTGGCGAAGGCGACGTGCTGCGGGCTCGGAGCCGCGGGCGCCCAGCTGCCGCGGCGCAGGGGCGCGGTGTTGAGCGTGATCCGGAAGGTGTGCCCCGAGTCGGTCGCCGAGCGGCTGCGGATCAGGCCGAACGGCGCGGTGAGCTCCGTGGTGGGGCCGGACTCGAGGCCCAGTACCGAACGGTAGAAGATCGCCACCTGGTCGAAGTCGTCGACCGACTCGGTGAGCGAGATGTGGTCGGTGCCGGTGACCAGCCCGTCGGTCCGGGGCGAGGTCCCGGTGGCTTCGAAATCCGCCAGCCAGCTGTTCGGGTCGGCGCCCGTGCGGCAGAAGAAGACGGCCGTGCCGTCGGGCGCGGCCACCGAGCTCAGGTCGGCCTCCTCCGGCTCGCGGACGCGGGGCAGCACCGGCGCGAGCAGGCGGCCCGCGCGCTGCGCCGATCCCGCCGGATCGTTGCTCTCCACCCCCAGCGCGCAGATCACCGCCGAGCCCGGCGTGACTGTCCGTTGCGGTGCGAAATTCAGCAGGATCCGGGCGTTGCCCTGCTGCCAGAGCTGGACCGGCTTGGACCGGTGCTGTCCGGTCGGGGCGAAGCCGAGCGCGCCCAGGGTGCGCGCGACGGCCGGGCCGGAAACGTCGTCGACGGCCAGCTCGGTGAAGACGTGCCCGCCCAGCCGCGGGGCCGGCGGCAGGCCGGGCGTACCGAGCCGGGTCCGCGCGGCGGCCGGCCCCCGGGCGGCGACGGACTCCTGCAGGGCGAGCAGCGAGCGCATCCCGTCGATGGCGGCATTCCGCGGATCGGCCTGCCGGTAGACGTCGTTGAACACCTCGAGCGAGAGCGGACCCGGATAGCCGGTGGCCAGCACCTGGCCGACGAAGCCGGCCAGGTCGAACGAGCCCAGCCCGGGAAACAGCCGATGGTGCCGGCTCCACTCCACCACGTCCATCTTCAGGCGTGGCGCGTCGGCCAGCTGCAGGTGAAACACCTTCGCACCCGGCACGATCCGGATCCCGGCCGGGTCGTCGCCCCGGGACAGGATGTGAAAGCTGTCCAGGCAGAGGCCGAGGGCGTCGTGGTCCGCACGCCGCACGATCCGCCACGCGTGGGCATACGTGTTCACGTGCCGGCCCCACGCCAGCGCCTCGTACGCGATCCGCAGGCCCCGCCGCCCGGCGCGGTCGGCCAGCTCGCGCAGCTGATCGACGGCCAGGTCGTCGTCGTCGACGGCCTCCGCGGACTCGGACGAGCAGACCAGCATCGTGCCGGCGCCGAGCTGCTCCAGCAGGTCGAACTTGCGTTCCGCCCGGCGGAGGTTGGCCCGGAAGGTGTCCGGCGGAACCGCCTCGAAGTCGCGGAACGGCTGATAGAGATCGATCGTCAAGCCGCGGCGGGCACACTCCTGCCGCACCCGCGACGGCGACCAGGCCGACGCGATGAGATCGCTCTCGAAGATCTCGACCCCGTGGAAGCCGGCCGCGGCGGCGGCCGCCAGCTTGTCCTCGAGGGTTCCGGACAGGCACGCGGTGGCGATGGTCAGCCGCGGGCTGCCGGTCGGCCCGCGGTCCTGGCCGCTCGCGACGTCATGGTCAGCGATGAGCATCGGCTCCCACAATGTTTGTACTGGTTAGTTAGTTATACTCGTCGTTCGCCTCCCGGGAAAGGGTCGTGGGCTCGGGACTAAGGTGAATCCACTGTTCCGATGGGAGGGCCCTTGGCAACGCAGACGCCGGCCACGGAGGTCGCGGCGCCCGCCACGCGGGATCCCGAGCGCACTCGATCAGAGATCCTCGCCGTCGCCACCCACGAGTTCGCCGACAAGGGATACGCCGGCGCCCGGGTCGACGAGATCGCCGCGAAGACCCGCACCACCAAGCGGATGATCTACTACTACTTCGGCGGCAAGGAACGGCTGTATTTGGCGGTTCTGGAGCAGGCGTACGGGGGGATCCGGGCCCTGGAGCAGCAGGTCGACGTGGAACACCTCGATCCGGTCGACGCGATCCGGCATCTCGCGGCGCTCACCTTCGACCACCACGAGTCGCATCCCGACTTCATCCGGCTGGTCAGCATCGAGAACATCCATCGTGCCCGGCACATCTCCCGTTCGGAGATCCTTTCGGGCCTGGCCGATCCGGCGCTGGAGGCGCTGACCCGCATTCTCGAGCGCGGCCGCGCGGCCGGTTGCTTCCGCGCCGACGTCGACCCCATCGACGTCCACATGCTGATCAGCGCGTTCTGCGTGTTCCGCACCGCCAACCGGTACACCTTCAACGCGATCTTCAAGCGGGACATGCTGGAGCCCGCGCGCCGCGAGCACTACCGCACCATGCTCGGTGACGTCGTGCTGGAATATCTGACCGCGACACGCTGACCCGCGGCCGCTCAGGTCCCGGGCAAGCCGGTCGGCTAGCTGCCGGTGGTGCGTGTCCAACCCTGTCCAAGGCTCGGCCTCGGGCCTGGGCGGGTGGACTACGGTCAGCCCACGCAGGGGATGTGCGCACCGCGAGGCCGGGAGGTGACATGGGGACGTCTCACCGGCTCGCGTTCACCGTCCGGGTCGCGCGGGGCAACGCTGACATGGCGGCGGCATGTGAGGTCCGGGCCACGGCGTACGGTGAGCGGGCCCCTGAACTCGGCCGGGCCGTCGTCGCCCCGGACGACCTCGACGCCGAGCCGGACACGACGGTGGTGATCGCCCGCAGCAAGGTCGCCGGCGCGCCGGTCGGCACGGTGCGGATCGTCGTCAACACCGACCGGCCGCTGCAGATCGAGCAGGCCGTGCCGCTGCCCGAGCAGCTGCGGGCAGGAGTGGCCGCCGAGGTCACCCGCCTCGCCGTCGTGCCACGCCGCCGCGACCCGACGCTGCGCCTCGCGCTGATGAAGGCCGTCTACCTCACCTGCCTGGCCCGTCAGGTGCGCTGGATAGTCATCGGGGCGCGCAGCCCGGGACTGGTCCGGCAGTACACGATGCTCGGCTTCACCGACATCGTGGACGGCGGGCTGTGTGCGCCGCTGGAGCACGCCGGCAGGCTTCCGCACCGCGTCCTCGTCTTCGACGTCACCTCCGCCGAGCGGCACTGGCACGCCAGCACACATCCGCTGTACGAGTTCATGGTGCGAACCCACCATCCCGACATCGATCTGCTGGCGAGCGGGCCGGACGACCTGTCGTCACGGGCTCAGCGCAGCAGTGTCCCGGCCACCTGACGGGCAGCGTCGAAGGCAGGCAGACTCGACGACGAGGTGTCGGAAACCGCCCCGGCGATCACACCGCCGCAGATGCAGATCAGGAAGATCAGCATGATCACCATCAGCACGATCATCACCGGCATGCCGGGGTACTTCTGCGGCGGTGCGCCCAGCGCCCCCCTCGTGAAGGCGACCATGGGAGCCCGGTACTCCAGCTCGACGGTCTGCCCCGGATAGACGTCGACGGTCAGATCGGCCGGGCCGAGCTGGGACGGCAGCAGGTACGGCACGTGGACGTGGACGTGGTACTGCCCGGGCGGGACAGGCAGCACCTGCCGACCCCACGCGTTCGCGGCCACGTGCCCGTTCAGCTGCGTCTGCGGCTTGAACAATCCGAGCATGAAGGCGAGCGGGTGGTACTTGAGCGTGACGGCGATCGCGGCTCCGCCGGCGAGGTCGGGCGGCGGCGGGAATGCGGGCTGCTGCGCTCTCGGCGGTTGCTGTTCGTACACGCTTGGTCTCCCCTAGCTCGGTACCGGGCCGCAAGATACGACGCCGGGGCCGTCCGGGGCAACCCTGGTGCGAGTCACCCGGGCAGGAAGTCGGGCGTCTTCCGGCCCGGGCTACGCCGCGGGAGTGCCCGGCAGCAGGCGCAGGACCCGGCCGTAGCCGGGCAGTTGCGGCCGGTCGGCGAGCAGCATGTCGAGCGCCGCGTGAGGGCTCAGGCCGGGCTGGTCGCAGCACAGCCGGGCGACGGCACCGCTGATCTGCGGCGCCGAGAAGGAGGTGCCGCTCCACAGCGCCCAGGCGTCCGCGCCGAAGACCCGGTCCGGGTGATCCGGGTCTGGCTCCGGAGGCGAGACTCCCGGCACGTACGTGGACACCACCCCGACGCCGACCGTGGAGCATCGCAGCCAGGGCCCGTGGCTGGAGAACGGCGCCGCCCGCAGGTCGTGCGTCAGCGCGCCGACCGCCACCACACCGTCGAACGCCGCCGGGAACATCGGCTCGGCGCTGCCCATGTTGCCGGCGCTGGCCACGATCAGCACCTCGGGGTGGTTGGCGCCGATGAACTCGACCGCCGCGCGCATGGCCGGCGGCGGCACGCCGTCGGCCGCCGGTGTGCCCAGCGAGGCGTTGATGACTGTCGGGATTCCGGCCCGGTGGGCGTCCTGCGCGGCCTGGAGCAGCATGTCGGCGACGTCCGCGTCGGTGCCCAGGCCGTCGCCGCGGGTGAAACGGTAGGCGACGATCTCGCACCGGGGAGCGACCCGCCGCACGATTCCGGCTGTGAACGTCCCGTGACCGGCTCCCCAGTCCAGCCGTCCGACGGGCGGCAGCATGTCGAGCGGATCGGCGTGTCCGGGACCCGCCACCGCGTCGTTGAGCCAGCCGTCGCCGCGTGCCCCGGCAGCGAGACCGGTGTCGACGAGCGCGACCCGAACCGCCGCGGGTGTGACCGCCGGTGGCGGGCCCCATCCCCGCGTGGGAAGCGGGTAGTCGTCGGCCTTGATGACGTGGCCCAGCGGAACGACGACGTTCATCGCCGCGTCGATCCCCTGCGCACGGAGCCGCGCGGCGTCCCGGGCCAGCTGAGCCGGCTCCTTGCCCGCGTGGAAGACGCCGGTTCGCGGCCGGGCCGGCGCCCCTGAGGCTTGCCGCGGTGACGTGTGCCCGGCGCGGGTGTATCCGAGCGACGCCAGCCGGGCCGCCGCACCGGCGGGAGACGCGGCATCCGGCTGGTCCATCCGTACGGTGAGCTGCCCCCGGGCGACGAGCACCTCCGTGCCGGATCCCGGAGGCCGGTACCGGTCGAAGGGCACCCCGTGCGGCCCCGGCGCGACGTCCTGGCGCGCCTGGAGGCGGTCGAGGATCTGCCCGGCCCGCTCCCGGCCCCGGGCCGACGACAGGGCCTCGACCTGGCGCGCGGCGTAGGCGCTGTCCGCCTCGAGCTGGGCGGCGCTGCGGTGCTCCGGATAGTCCCAGACGGCCGCCGCCGGACCGGCCACGGCGGCGGCGCGGCCGGGAATCGCCACCGATGCTGCGCCCAGCGCCCCTCCGAGCAGAAGTTGTCGCCGTCCGAACCTGTTCATCGAGCACCCCCGGGTCTCTCGACACGCTCGCCTGCCGGTGCCGGGTACCGTATTGGCGCTCCGGCCCGGGCACCAGCAGATCAAGGACAGTACGGGCGCACCGGCCGCACGCGCCGACGCCCACCACGATCGCCCGCCGGGGCGGCGGGTCGTGATCGGACAGACCATCGACGCTGGTGGTGGCTATCTAGTGGGCCGCCGGACCGGAAAGGTTGCCAGCCAGTGGGGAATGTCGCTGTTGGCTGCCGATCCGGGCCACCCGGCCGCTGGTCCGGCAAACTGTCACGGCATCTCCGGCAGGCCGCCCCCACCGCCCTGCCTTGCCGGGCGACCCCCGTGGACAGGTGAGGCACATGGATCCCAGCACCCCCGCGCCGCCGGCCGGGCATCGTAAGCGCCGCTCGACCGCGTTCCGGCTCGCCGTGTTCGCGGTCGCCCTGGCCACTGTGGCCGCCGCGGTCGTCGCCGCTCTCGTGTTGCCGGCGGACGCCGGCAAGCGGTTCGCGCTCCCCTGGTCGGCCGCCGGCTCGTCGAGCGGTTCCTCCGCACCGGGCACGGCGCAGGCCGAAGGCGCCGTGCCCCTGCCGTCGGCCTCCGGCGCGCCACCCGCCGCTTCCAGCACCACCGCGCCGAAGACCGCGGCCAAGGCCGCACCGAAGGCTGCCGGCCCCTGCGGCAGGAAGGCCTCCGCCAAGCCGGCGACGAAGGTCACCGAGGTCAAGGTCGGCAAGCGGGTCACCGGGTACGGCCCTGAGGGCGACACCGACCCGTTGCCGATGGCGATCGCGGCCACCCCGGCCGGCGGGTCCTGGCTGGCCTGGCGGGGCACCGACAGCCGGATCTACCTCGGCAAGCTCGGCTGCGACGACCGGCTGGTCGGCAAGCCCACCAGCTTCGCCGGGATCGACCTGCAGGATGTCCAGGCTGACAGCAAGGGCGGCGTCCTGCTGCTCACCCGCCGGGGCGACTGCCACACCGGCCCGCTCTGCGGCGGCACCGCCAGCCCGTGCAACACCATGCACATGATCCGTTTCGACACCGCGGGCAAGCAGGTCTGGGAACGCCAGGTCACCAACCTGACCACGAAGCGCGGCGGCTTCGACGACGGTGCCCGGTTCATCTGGTGGTATCAGCACCACGGCCGGCTCGCCACCGACGGCACCAACTACGCGGCCTACTTCGGCGTCGCCATCACCGTCAAGAACGGCAGCTGCGTCGACATCCACGAGGGTGACCGGATGCAGGTGGTCAACGCCAAGGGGGCGCTGGTCGGCGGGCACGGCAGCTTCGAGGTGGGCTGCAGCCACTCCTGGACCTCGCGCATCGTCTGGGATCCACGCGCCAAACGCTTCGCGATGGTGTGCGCCACCGACAACGCGTGCCGGATCGCCCAGCCGAATCCCTACCGCACCGTGGCCGCCGGCACGTGCGACGGCAGCCTGTTCGGCGGCGACCTCGTGCTCGCCAAGGCCAAGGGTTACTGGACCGCGTGGAGCCAGGGCGGCCGGGTCCGCCTGTCGCACTTCAACGGCGGCAAGGCCGACCAGACGATCAAGACCGCCGCCCGCGCCGCCCATCCGCACCTCGTGCGGTACTCCGCCGGCCGGATGCTGCTGAGCTGGGAGTCGGGAGCGGCGATGCTGGCACAGGTGTACGACGCGGGCACCGGCAAGGCGGTGGGAAAGCAATTCAAGATCGCGGCGCGGGATCACAGCTACCAGGCGTTCAAGTCGTACGCCGACGGCAGCGCCGCCTACCCGGCCGCCGGCGGCACGAGCACCTCGATCAAGGTCGCCCGGGTCCTGCCGCTGAGCTGACATCAGATGCCGGTCGCATTGCCCGGACGCGGCCTGGCCTCTACGGTCATCGCGGCGGGGGAGAACTTCCCGGGATCCCGGGGCGTGGAGGAGGCGGTGCCGATGTCCGGCGACGGCCCCACCTTCGCGGCGTTCTTCGAGCGGCAGCACGCCGACCTGTCCCGGCTGGCGTACCTGCTGACCGGCGACGCGGCGGTCGCCGACGACCTGGCCGCCGACGCCCTCGGCCAGGTGCGGCGCAACTGGCCCCGGGTGGGTGGCGACGATCCGGCGGCCTACGCCCGGGGGCTGGTGGCCACGCTGACCCGCGACCGGGAACGGCGCGGCCTGTTCGGCACGATCCGGCGCGCGCCGTGGTCCGGGCCCGAGGTCGCGACCAGGCGCCGGCCGGCGAGCAGGCACGCGGTCGCGAACTGGCCCGAGCCGGGCGCGCAGGCGACCGAGGTGTGCGGTGCGCTGTGCCGGCTGCCGCACCGGCGCCGGGTCTGCGTGGTGCTGCGGTACGCGTTCGGGCTCACCGAGGACGAGGTGGCGCGAGCGCTGCGGATCTCCGCCGGCGCCGCGCGGAGCGGGATCACGCGCGGCACGCGGCAGCTGTCGGAGCTGCTCGACGGCACGCCCGGGGCCACGCGCTTCCGCGGCTGGGAGGCCGCCCGGTGAGGAGCTCCTCAGAGCTGTCCGCGCACGAGCTGCGTACCCGGTTGGGCTGTGTCGCCGCCGGGCACCAGCCCGACCGTGCCGCCATGCTGAACCGGATCGCGCAGCACCGGGTCGGTCCGCCGGTCGCCGACCGTCCGCGGGCGGGCCAGGCGTGGCGCCTGGCCGGTTCCGCGCTGGCGGTGGCCACCATCCTCGGTGTCGGCGGCGTCGCCCGCTGGGCTCTGGCCGACGGCCCGGAGCCGACCGTCGGGCCCGTCGCGCCACCCACCGCGACCCGGACGGCGCCCACGCCCTCCCCCACCACGCCCTCCCCCACCACGGCGGCATCCGCCCCACCGGCTTCCCCGCCCGCCGCACGCAGCGCGCCGCCGAAAACGTCCCCGGCGCAGGCCACGAGCAAGGTCGCGCCGACCGGCGCCGGGAAGGGCCAGCAGGCGCTCTGGGCCGACGGCTCGATCTCTCCGGAGAGCGACGAAACCACCGGGCGCAGCGACATCACCGTCAAGGTCCGCGAGCCGGTCAGCGCGCTGGAGCTGACCGTCCGGGTGGCGCTGACCCCCGGCCTCACCGACCAGGGCGCGATCCACGACGCCGCCGGCGCGCGGATCGACACCACGGTGGTCCGGGAGCAGGATGCGCTGGTCTACCGCTTCAAGCTGGCCGGCGGCACCCTCGCCGAGGGCACGTACGTCTTCTCCGCCAGGTACGTCCATGACGACGGCGGCCGGGACGCGGGCGGCGACACCTACCGGCTGCGCGCCACGACCGCGGACCCTGGCGCCGAGCTGGAGCTGCGGGGCGACTTCTACTGAGAAAGGGGCGCGACCGTCGACCGGTCGCGCCCCTGTTCAGGTCAGTTCGGCTTACTTCAGCACGATGCCGGTGGCGACGCAGTTCACGCCGTCCGGGACCTTGCTGACCTCGGTGGGCTCGCCGCTGGTGACGCCCTTGAAGCTGGCGCAGATCACCGTCTTGGCGGTGCCACCGACCACCGTGACATTGCTGATCTTCGCGGTGTCGCCGAGATTCGGGTTGATGCCGACGAGCGCCTTGAGCGGCACCGTGACGGTCACGTTCGACACCTCGACGTGGCGGGCGAACTGCTTGCTGCAGTTGCCGCAGGAGCGGTACAGCTTGCCGATGTCCGCGGCCCGGAAGTTCTTGATGATCATCGTGCCGGGGCCGTTGTGCTGGAAGGTCTTGTCCGAGGCGTGCATCGCGCCGCCGCCGTCGATGGTCATGGTCTGGCCGGCCGCGGTGCCCTTGAAGGTGGCGGCGTCCTCGCCCACGTCCTGCCACCACACGTTGCGCAGGGTGCAGGTGCCGAGGCAGTGCACCCCGTCGGCGGCCGGCGTGCCGATGATCACGTTCGACAGGGTCGCGCCGTCAGCGAGTTGGAACATCGGGGCCTGGCCCTCGCCCTGGCCGCCGTCGCCCAGCGCCGCGCCGCCGATGAAGCGCACGTTGCCGCCGTCGAACGGCCCGGTCACCTTCTTCGTCTCGGTCAGCGTCTCGGTGCGCACCGGCGTCGGCCAGGTGGTGGCGGCCGGTTTCGCCGTGGGTGTCACCGTGGGCGTGGCGGCCGGCTTCGACGTCGGCGCGGTGGTGGGCGGCTTGGAGGTCGGTGCCGTGGTCGGCGCCGTGGTGGCCGGCGCGACGGTGGCCGTCGGCGGCCGGGTGGTGGGTGCCGCGGTCGGCGCCGGGGACGGCGCCGGCGCGCTCACCGACACGTCGTCGAAGGAGGCGGACGCGTGGACCGTCAGCAGCCCGACCCGGCCGGCCTTGAGCGCACGCCCGCTGACGTCACCGACCGCGACGTTGTCGACGTAGCCGCGGACCCGCGTGCCGATCACGTCGAGCCGCAACTGGTGCCAGCCGGTCGCGGCGCCCGCCAGCGGCACGGTGCTCAGGGTGGTCACGTTCGAGCCGCGGACCTCCTCGATCCGGGCCGCGCCGGGCACCAGCACGAGACGCTGGAACTGGCTCGATCCGGTGGCCCGGGCGGCCAGCCCGACGGCGGCACCGGCGGCGGTCAGGGCGCCGGGGCGCACCCGCGCCTGCAGGGTGTAGTCGGTCCACCCCTTGTCGCCGGCGAACATCCGGGCCAGTTCGCTGCCGGCGTTGGCCTGGTTCAGCACCTTGCCCCCGTCGCTGACCACCGACCAGGAACCGCCGGACTTCGACCAGCCCGCCGTGTCGCCGTCTTCGAAGTTGTCGGTCAGCGACGTGCCGCTGCCGGCGAACGCGGTCGCGGCAGCCCCCACCGCCACGACGACGACGGCGGCGAACCCGCCGATCAGAGCGGTGCGCCGCCGGCCGCGCGGCCGGGTGACCATCTCGGGTTCCATCCGTCTGTTCCTCCAGGTCGTGTTGAACAACAACGGGTGGCCGCGGACGGCCGCCGGGTTGCCTGGAGGTCTCAGAAGTGACCTAGGTCACTCCGCACCGGCTTCCTCGACGAGGGCCGGTTCAGGTTCAGGTTCGGATACAGGTTCGGGTTCGGGATCACTGAGCTGCTCGCGCAGATAGTTCCACAGCACCGCGATCAGCGCCGCGACCGGCACCGCCAGCAGGCTGCCCACGATCCCGGCCAGGCTACCGCCGAGCGTCACCGCCAGCAGGATCACCGCGGCGTGCAGGCCCAGGCCGCGGCTCTGCACCATCGGCTGGAACACGTTGCCCTCGAGCTGCTGCACCGCCACGATGATGGCCAGCACGATCAGGGCGTCGGTCGGTCCGTTGAACACCAGCGCGATCAGCACGGCGACGAGCCCGGCGAACAGCGCGCCCACGATGGGGATGAACGCCGTCACGAAGGTCAGCACCGCCAGCGGCAGCACCAGCTTCACGCCCACGACCCACAGGCCGATACCGATGAAGACGGCGTCCAGCAGGCCGACGAACGCCTGCGACCGCACGAACGCGCCCAGGGTCTCCCAGCTGCGCGAGGCCACCACCGGCACGTCGACGGCGAGCCGGCCGGGCAGTTGCCGGGTCAGCCAGGGCAGGAAGCGCGGGCCGTCCTTGAGAAAGAAGAACATCAGGAAGATCGCCAGGACCGTGGTGACGATGCCGTTGACCACGGTGCCCACCCCGGTGACCGTGGCGGTGAGGATGCTGCCGATGCTGTCCTGGATGCGGTTGATGGCCGCGTCGAACGCGGTGTTGACCTGGGCGTCGCCGATGTTCAGCGGCGGCCCGGCGGCCCACACGCGGACCTGCTGGATGCCGTCGACCACGCCGTCGGCCAGATCGCCGCCCTGCGCCGCCACCGGCACCACGATCAGCACCACGATGCCCGCCGCGACCAGCAGCGACACCACGGTCACGGTCGACGCGGCCAGCGCCGGATGCCAGCGGTGCCGGCGCAGGAAGCGGGTCAGCGGCCAGGTCAGCGTGGTCAGCAGCAGGGCCACCACCAGCGGCCAGATGACCGACCACATCTTGCCCAGCAGCCACAGCGCCACCCCGGTCATCACCAGGATCACCAGCATCTGCAGGGATATGCGCGCCGAGGTGCTCAACGCTGCCCGGGTCTTGGCGGAACTCAACGATGCTGGCATGGCACCACCCTAAAGATCTCCCCGGTGCGCCCGCATGCCGAACCCCCCCGGTCAGCCCTTGTCGGCGCCCGCGGTCAGGCCCTCGGTGAGCAGGCGTTCGGCGGCGAAGAACAGGACCACGATGGGCAGGGTGAGCACCACCGAGCCGGCCATCAGCACCGTCTTGCTCACCTCGATGCCGCCGGAGAGCTGCGCCAGGCCCAGCGACACCGTCCAGTCGGCGCGGTCCTCGACCAGGAACAGCAGCGCGAACAGGAACTCATTCCAGGCGATCATGAAGACGTACAGGGCGTTGGCCGCCACCGCCGGGGCCGCCAGCGGCAGGATCACCTTGCGGATCGTCTGCAGGCGGGTGTAGCCGTCGAGCGCGGCGGCCTCCTCCAGGCTCACCGGGATCGTCGACAGGTAGTTGCGCAGCATGTAGATCGACACGGGCACGGTCTGTGCGATGTACACGATGGTCAGCCCGGCCAGCGAGCCGCGCAGGCCCAGCCGGGTGAAGAGCACGAACAGCGGGATCGCCAGCAGGATCGACGGGAACAGGTAGACCGCCAGGAACAGGAAGTGCACCTGGCGCCGGCCGGCGAAGCGCAACCGGCTGACCGCGTACGCGCCCGGGATGGAGACCAGCAGGGTCAGCGCGGTCGCGGCGACCGAGACGATCGCCGAGTTGGCGAGGAAACGCAGGAACCCCTGGCCGCCCCGGCCGGCGGGGGTCAGCACCTCCCGGTACGTCGACACGGTCCACTCCGCCGGGCCGACCCACAGCTTGCCGGGGCTCTGCAGCACCTGCTCGATCGGGCGCAGGGACAGCATCAGCATGTAGAGGAACGGGAACAGCGTCACCACGACGAGCACGGCGATGACGACCCGGCGCAGGATGCCGAACACCCGGGTCTCGACGACAGCGCGGTCCATCAGTTCTCCTCCCCGGCTTCCACTCGTGGCGCCATGAACCTCAGGTAGACGGCGAGCAGCACGATGAGGCCGGCCGCCAGCACCAGCGCCTGCGCCGAGGCGGCACCGATGTCGAAGCGCGCGGTGAGGAACTGGAAGACGCGCACGCTGACCACTTCCGTGCCGGCTCCGCCGCCGGTCAGCAGGTAGACGTCGTCGAACTTGTTGAACGTCATGATGAAGCGCAGCACGGTCAGCAGCGCGATGACCGGGCCCAGTTGCGGCAGCAGGATGTGCCGGAAGCTCTGCGTCGGCGCGGCGCCGTCGACCAGCGCCGCCTCCTCCAGGTCGCGCGGCACCGCCTGCAGCCGGGCCAGCAGGAACAGGAAGGCGAACGGGAAGTAGCGCCACGCCTCGAAGGCGATGACCGTCAGCAGCGCCAGCGGAACGTCGAAGTGCCAGCCGAACAGCGACACCTCGTACTCGCGCTGGCTCAGGAAGGCGATCGGGCGGTCCCAGCCCAGGAAGCGGGTGCCCCAGTTGTTGGCGATGCCGAACTGCGGGCTGAGCATGATCTCCCAGACGAAGGTCACCGCCACGACCGGCGCCACGTAGGGCAGCAGCACCGAGGCACGGACCAGGTTGCGGCCGCGGAAGCCGCGGCGCAGGGCCAGCGCGGCGACCAGGCCGAACAGGATCGAGAAGAACGTCGCACCGATCGTGTACGCCAGGGTGGTCCACAACGACGACCAGAAGCCCGGCGAGGTCAGCACGAGCTCGAGGTTGGCCAGGGTGTACTCGCCGAAGAAGCCGGCCCGGCGCAGGTTGATCAGCCGGATCCGCTGGAAGGCCAGCATGACCGTCCACAGGATCGGCAGCACCACGACGACCAGCACCACGACGAGGGTCGGCGACAGGTAGATCAGCCCGGCCCGGTTCTCCTGCTGCCGCCGGGTCAGCGGCCGCCTGGCCGCCACTATTCGAGCGACTTCTGGATGCTCTTCACGTCGTCGGCGGCGCGCTTCGCCGCCCCCGCCGCGTCCAGCTCACCGCCAGTGAGGGCGTTGACCGCCTTGGGTACGGGCAACTCGCCCAGCGTCGCGCCGACCAGCGCGCCCTGTTTCTGCGGGAACCCCCAGCGCTGGAAGGTGTCGGGGCTGCGCTGCAACGCCGCGATGACGTCCTTCGGGTAAACCTCGCCGAGCGGCTTCTTGGTGTCGACCCCGGCGGGCAGGTCGTTCCAGGCGTCCGCGAACTTCGCCGCCTCCTGCTGGGTGCCCTTGCGGACCGGGAACTTGCCCTCCGGCGCGATGCCGAGCCAGTCGGGGTAGCCCTCGTTCATCATGTACGAGACGAACTTCCCGGCGGCCTCGCTGTGCTCGCCGTCCTTGGTGATCGCCCAGCTGGTGATCTCGCCGAACTGGGCGGGCTTGCCGCCGGGCCCGGCGATCGCGGTGACGATCCCGCTGTTCTTGGCCAGGTACGCCGGGTCGGACCGGCACTGCGCGCAGGTCGGCAGCGCGTCCTTGCGCAGGCCGGCCATCTCGTCGAGCAGGAACGAGGACCAGACCACCATCGCGGCCTTGCCCGCGAAGTAGGTCGCGCGGGTGGTGTCCACGTCCTGGGCCCCGGGTACGGAGTAGCTCTTGACCAGGTCGCCGTAGAGCTGGAAGGTCTGCACGCACTGCGGCGAGTCCAGGGTGACGGTCTTGTTCGCGTCGACCAGTTCGCAGCCGTTGCCGAGCGCCAGGTTCTCGAAGGTCTGCTCGGTGAAGGCGTCGTTCGGGACCGTGGCGAGGCTGATGCCGGCGACCTGGGCGGTGGTGAGCCGCTGCGCCGCCTGACGGATCTTGTCGTACGTGTCGGGCGCCGTCAGGCCGGCCTTGTCGAAGAGGTCCTTGCGGTAGAAGAGCAGCTGCGCCCAGCCGTCGGACGGCACGGCGAGTTGCTTGCCGTCCTGTCCGGTCAGCTCCAGGGCGCGCGGCGAGAACGTGCCCGGGCCGAGGCCCTCGACGACGGTCTTGGCGGCATCGGTGTCGAGCAGGTCGTTGGTGGCCATCTGGGCGACCGCGCCCAGCGGGAGCGCACCGACCACGTCGGGCAGCGTCCCGGCCGCCGCCGCCGAGGTGATCAGGCTGCTGAACTGGTTCTCGTCGGTCGCGACGATCTTGACTTTGACGCCGTTCGCGGCGCCGAACCGGTCGGCGACGGCCTGGGTCGCCCGCACCCGGTCGGTCTGATTCTCCAGGCTCCACACGGTGAGGGTGCCGCCGCCGTCGCCGCCGTCGTCGCCGCAGCCGGCGAGGGCGGCGGCGACGAGCAGGCCGGCCGCCGGGAATTGCCACCAATGTCCATGATCGATCTTCACGAGATGTCCTCTCGGTGACGTATCGATGTCATTTGGCTACCGACGCATCACACCAAGGAGTCGACCACCCCGCAACCGGTGGGGCCGCCGTTACCAGATCAATGTCTTGACGGCTCCTGGGACGACTGAGAGCATCACCACACCAACTTGCATGTTTGCGTAAACATTGCCGCTCCGGGTCGCTTGTCACAGTCCCGAAACAGGCCCGCGTAGCCAAGGAGAACTCTCCACGATGAGAAGACGACTCACCGCCCGGAGTCTGGCGGCCACCTTCACCGCGACCGCGCTCACGCTGGGCCTGCCGGCGCCGGGTAGCGCCCGGACCGCGGCACCCCAGGCGGCCGTACCCATCTCAGCCACGCCCGCCGCCGCCCCGACGGTGACCGTGCGCCCCGACCCGTCGTACCAGGGTCAGGAGTTCGAGGGCTGGGGCACCAGCCTCGTCTGGTTCGCCAACGCCACCGGCGGCTACCCCGCCGAGATCCGCGACAAGCTCGCCGACATGGTCTTCGGCAAGCAGGGGCTCAACCTCAACATCGCCCGCTACAACATCGGCGGCGGCAACGCCCCCGACGTCCCCGCCTACCTGCGTCCCGGCGGTGCCGTCGAGGGCTGGTGGCAGGCGCCCGCGGGCACCACCCGCACCGACGTCGACTGGTGGAACCCGGCGGACCCGGCGCACTGGAACCTGAACGCCGACAAGACCCAGCGCTGGTGGGTCGACCGGATCAAGAAGGACATCACCCACTGGGAGACGTTCAGCAACTCGCCGCCGTACTTCCAGACCGTCAGCGGCTACGTCTCCGGCGGCCTCGACTCCAGCCAGGACCAGATCCGCAGCAGCACGGTGAACGATTTCGCCGCCTACCTGGCCCGGGTCAACCAGGAACTGGAGAAGGCGCACGGCATCAAGATCGCCACGACCGACCCGCTCAACGAGCCGAACACGCCCTACTGGGGCACCCGGCTGGGCGCCGACGGGAACCCGGTCGGCGGGGGGCAGGAGGGCGCGCACGCCGGCCCCGCCCTGCAGCAGCAGGTGATCCGCGCGCTGGCGGCGAAGCTGACCGCCCTGGGCAGCCACACCAAGGTCTCGGCCATGGACGAGACCAACCCCGGCACGTTCGAGAAGAACTGGAACGCCTACCCCGAGGACGTCCGCGCCCTGGTCTCGCAGCTCAACGTGCACACGTACGGCACCGGCCAGCGCACCACCGTCCGCGACATCGCCAAGGGCGAGCAGAAGCCGCTCTGGATGAGCGAGGTCGAGGGCTCCTGGGGCAACGGGCAGAACTTCACCAGCATGACGCCGGGCCTGGGCATGGCCCAGCGCATGGTCGACGACCTGCGCGAACTGGAGCCCACGGCCTGGGTGTTCTGGCAGCCGGTCGAGGACTACGACAACATGAAGCCCGGTGGCGAGAGCGCCGCGGGCGCCAACTGGGGCAGCATCCAGCTGCCGTTCAACTGCACCGCCAAGGACACGCTGAAGACGTGCCCGATCTACACCAACACCAAGTTCAACACGGTGCGTAACTTCACCCACTACATCCGCCCCGGCGACCGGCTGATCAAGGTCGGCGACACCTCCAGCGTCGCCGCCGTCTCCGCCGGCAAGCGGGCCACCGTCGTGCACATCAACGACACCAAGCAGGCGCGCACGGTGCGGCTCGACCTCTCGGCGTTCGGTACGGTCGCCCCGAACGCCACCGTGACGCCGGTCTTCACCAGCGCGAGCGGAGCACTGAAGAAGGGCCTCCCGATCGCCGTCCGCAACAACGCGGCGTCGGTGCTGGTCCCGGCCGAGTCCGTGACGTCGTTGCTGGTCACCGGCGTCTCGGGGATCGCGCCCACCGCCGCTCTCGTGCAGAGCGGCCACGTCTACCGGCTGAAGGGCGTCCAGAGCGGCAAGTCGCTCACCCCGAACGCCGCCGGCACCGGCACGGTGCTCCGCACCGAGGACCCCAGCGCCGCCGCGCAGCTGTGGAGCTTCACCCCGCTGACCACCGCCACCAGCAACCAGTCCCGGTACGCCGTCAGCACCGCCACGGGCACGAGCCAGCTCGCCGTCGTCGACGGAGCGCTGACCCTGGTGCCCGCCGTCAAGACCCCCGCCACCAACGCTCAGTGGATCATGTCGACCACCGGCGACGGGACGTACACGCTTGTCAACGTCGCCACCAAGCGCGTCGTGGAGGTCGGCGGCCAGGCCACCCAGGACGGTTCGGCCGTCTCCACCTGGCTGCCGAACTCGGGCTTCAACCAGCGCTGGGAGATCATCGACGAGTCGGTGCTGGGCATCCAGCCCACCGCGGTGTTCACCGTGCCCGGTGTCGCACCGACGATGCCGACGACCGTCGTACCGACCCGCCGCGACGGTGCGCGGGGAGCCCTGCCGGTCGTCTGGAAGCTTCCGGCCGCCTCGGCCTGGAAGCGGCCGGGCAGCGTGCCCGTGCTCGGCACCGCCACCGACGCGCTCGGCGTCACCCACGTCGCCAAGGCCACGGTCGAGGTGGACACGCTGGTCTACACCAGGCCGGGCCGCGCCAAGACCTTCGTGGGCGGCAACGCGAAGCTGCCCGCCACCGTCACCGCGGTGGGCAAGCGCGGCGTGACCACCCAGCGTCCGGTCACGTGGAAGGCGCCCGCCGCCGGAGCGTTCGACAAGCTCGGTGTGGTCACCATCGCCGGGCGCGCCGACGCCGGCGACGGTCGCACCCTCCCGGCGACCGTCCGGGTCCAGGTGACCGCGCGGGGCGAGCAGAAGGCGCCGACCACCGAGATCACCGCGACCTTCACCGAGCCCGGCTACTCCGCCGCCGGCCTGCGCAACGGCATCCTGATCGACAAGGCCTGGTCGAACTGGGTGCCCGGCACCAAGAACACCGGCGACACGCTCACGGTGGAGCTCGGCGAGCAGCAGGCTGTCACCCGAGTCGTCACGTACTTCTACAAGGACGGCGGGGACAGCAGCTGGGCGCAGACCCTGCAGGTCCAAGCCCGCGACGCGCAGGGTGCCTGGTCCGACGCCGGTAGCCCGGTGTCGGTCGCGGCCGGCACGGATACCGCCCCGGCGGTGTCGGCCACGTCGCCGGCCACCACGAACGCGGTCCGGGTGGTCCTCACCGCCCCGCCGAGCCAGCACATGACGGCCAGCGAGATCGAGGTCTACACCGCGGGCCCGAGCACGTCGTCGGACGCGGCTGGGGCCGGCATCACGCTCTCCGGCGTTCCGGTCCCCGGTTTCATCGCGAGCCGCACGTCGTACTCGGTGCGGGTGCGCGGCAAGCTGCCGAAGGTGGCCGCGGTGGCCGCGGACCCGTACGCCACGGTCGTGGTGACTCAGCCGACCGCCCGCAACCGCACGGCGACCATCACGATCACCAGTGAGGACGGTACGCAGAAGCGCACCTACCGGGTCGCCCTGACCAAGTAGGCCATACAGAAGGCGGCACCGCACCAGTCGCCCCCCCCCCCGGCCCCCCCCCCCCCGCGCCGGGGGGGGCCCCCGCTTCTCTGTCCGCTCAGCTCTCCGCCGGCCGGGTCGCCGGCCAGACCAGGACGTCGTCCGGGATGGCGGGATCGCACAGGGCCCGGTGGTCGCGGCCCGGCAGCATCCGGCCCGCCGCCGCCACGAGCCGGGCCACCTCGATCGCGCCGTGCGCCTGGAAGTGCGTGTTGTCGGCCACCCCGTCGGGATAGTTCGGTGACGTCCCGGCGTCCAGCCACAGGAAGTAGTCCTTGCTCCGCTCCACCCCGAGCTCGCCCCACAGCGCGAACGACAGCGCGGTGAGGTCGATCAGCGGCGTGCCGGTCTCCGCGGCCAGCGCACGCATCGCGTCCGGATAATCCCCGTGCGACAGGTACGGCGTGCCGTCGGCGGCGAAGCGCCGCCGCTCGACCGGGGTCACCAGCACCGGCTGGGCCCGCCCGGCCCGGGCACCGTCCAGGTAGCGGCGCAGATACTCCTGGAACGTCGTCCAGGGCTCGGTGTACCGCGCCGGGTCCGCGACCTTCTCGTCGTTGTGACCGAAGGAGACCAGCAGCAGGTCGCCGGGGCGGATCGCGGCCAGGATACGGTCGAGCCGGCCCAGGTCGGCGAAGCTCTTCGAGCTGGCCCCGGAGAGCGCCTCGTTGACCACGCGGATCTCGGGCCGCAGGAACACCGGCAGCGCCTGCCCCCAGCCGGCCCGGGGGACGTCGGCCACGGCGTACGTCGCCGCCGTCGAGTCCCCGGCCACAAAGATCGTCCGTCGTCGCGCGGAGCGGTCGTCGCCACCCGCCGCGGCCGGCCCGGCGAACCCCAACCCACCCGCGACGGCGCCACCGAGGGCGGCGCGCAGCAGCAACCTGCGATCAAGCGTCATGGGCGCCATCAAATCAACAATCATCGATCTAGGCAAGCGCTTACCTGGATCGGTTCGGGCTCCCTTCGGCGGCTCGGCCCGGCAGCGGCGGGCTGGTAGCGGGTCGGGCCGCGTCGGCGGCTGGGCAGCCGCGGGCTGGTAGCGGGTCAGGCCGGCTCGGCCCGGCGATTCGGCCCGGCGACTCGGCAGCCGCGGGCTGAATTCGGGTCAGGCCGCGTCGGCGGCTCGGCCCGGCGGCGGGGCAACCGCGGGCTGTGGTGTCGGGTCAGGCCGCGTCGGCGGCTCGGCCCGGCGGCGGGGCAGCAGCAGCGGGCTGGTGAGGATGAGCAGTCCGGCGACCGTGATGGCCGTGCGAGGGCTGGTGGCTTCGGCGAGCAGTCCGCCGAGCGCGCTGAGGACGGCGATGGCGGCGCTGCTGCTGATCGACCAGGCCGCCAGGGTGCGGGCGACGCGGTCCGCGGGGGTGTGCTCCAGTCGGTAGGTCGCGAGCACCGGGTTGTACAGGCTCATGCTGATGATGATCGCGAGTTCGACCGCGATCACCGTGGCGAGGCCGGCGGCGCCGGGCCGGACGAAGGCGAGGCCGATCAGCCAGATCGCGCGCAGCGTGCCGACGGTGTGGAGGATGCGGTGCTGGCCGTAGCGGGCCACGGCGCGAGGGGCCAGGCGCGAGCCGATGAGCCCGCCGACGCAGGGTGCGGCGAAGGCGAGGCCGTACTGCCAGGGCGGGAAGCCCAGCTCTCCGAGCAGCAGCACGGCCAACAGCGGCTCGGTGGCCATGATCAGTCCGGCCACGAGCAACTGGTTGAGGTAGAGCGCCCGCAGGCCGGGATGGGCCAGCAAGTGCCGCCAGCCGTCGAACAGTTCGCCGGCCCGGACCCGGCGGCTGCCGGAACGCTCCGGGGGTTCCTCCCGGCCGCGAATCGCCGTGATGCCCAGCGCGGAGAGCAGGTAGCTGAGCGCGTCGGCGACGATGGTGGCGACCGGCCCGAACAGGCCGACCGCCGCCCCGCCCAGCGGCGGCCCGACCGCGATGGAGCTCCACGTCGTCGACTCGAACCGCGCGTTGGCCACGAGCAGGTCATCCGGCCGCACGAGGGCCCGCAGGTAGGCGCCGCCGGCCGCCCCGAAGGCGATCTTGGCGGCGGCGACCACGGCCGAGACGACCAGCAACTGCACGAAACCGAGCCGGCCGAGGGCGTACGCGACGGGGATCGTCAGCAGGACCGCGAACCGGGTCAGGTCCATCGCGATCATCACCGGCCGCTTGCGGCGAAACTCCACCCACGGCCCGAGCGGCACGGCGATCAGCGCACCCACCGCCGGCCCCACCGCGGACAAGGCGGACACCTGCGCGGGGCTGGCGTCCAGCACCAGCACGGCGATCAGCGGCAGGGCGCCGAACCCCAGCCCCGAGCCGTAGGCGCTGACCGCGTACGCCGCCCACAGCCAGCCGAACCGCCGACCCAGAGACCGTCTCGCCGCCAAGCCCCAGACCTCCCGCATCGAACAACCCACCGTTGACCGCTGTGATCAAACAAGGCCCGGGACGGCGGATCAAACAACCGAACCGACGGCGAGCCACAACCGGCCGTTGTGTGCGTAGGGTTTGCCCGTGGATCTCGACGCCGTTCGTACCTTCGTCGCCGCCGCGGATGCCGGCCAGTTCCAGGAGGCCGCGGCCGAGCTGTCGATCACCCAGCAGGCCGTGTCCAAGCGCATCGCCGCGCTGGAGAAGGATCTGGAGGTGCGGCTGTTCACCCGCACCGCTCGCGGCGCCCGGCTCACGATCGACGGCCAGGCCTTCCTGCCCCACGCCCGTGAGTTGCTCCGGGTGGCCACGCGGGCCGACGCCTCCGTGCGCCCCGGCCGGCGCGCGCTCCGCGTCGACGTCCACAGTCGACGGATCGCGCCGGCGGTACTGCTACAGGACTTCCATCGTACGCATCCGCGGGTCGAGCTGGACGTCGTGACCCTCGACGCCGACGTCCATGCCGCGACCGCCGCCGTCGAGGCGGGGACGATCGACGCCACCTTCCACGCCGTCACCGTCCTCGCCAGCCAACTGCCGGGCGCGATCAGGACCGCCCGCGTGATCGACGAGCACCACGAGGTCCTCGTCGGGCCACGCCACGCGCTCGCCGGAGCCCGCGCCGTCACGCCCGCACAACTCGCCGAACACCGCATCTGGATGCCCGGCATGGCCGCCGGCACCGAATGGTCCGGCTACTACGACGAACTCGCCGCCGCGTTCGGCCTCACCATCGACCTGGTCGGGCCGGTCTTCGGCAACGAGGCGCTGATGGCCGAGCTGGCCGACTCCGCGGAGCTGGCGACGCTGGTCGGCGAGCGCTCGCGATACCTGTGGCCGGACAGCTACGACCTGCGCCGCATACCGGTGCGCGACCCGGCACCGGTCTACCCGATGTCGCTGATCTGGCGCGACGACAACCCGCATCCCGCGCTCAGCACCCTCCGCGACCACCTCAACTCCCGACGAGTGGACACACCCGGCGAGGAGGTGTGGATGCCCAAGTGGGCACAGCCGGTGGCGCCGGTCCGGGACGTCAGGGCTCCAGGGCCACCGTCCCCGCGGCGCCGTCCACGGTGATGAGCCGGCCCGTCGTGATCCTGTCGGTGGCGCCGGGCACGCAGATCACCGCGGGCAGGCCGTACTCGCGGGCCACCGTGGGCCCGTGGGCCATGATGGCGCCGGTTTCCGTCACCAGCGCGGCGGCGGTGAGGAACAGCGGCGTCCAGCCGGGATCCGTGGTCGCCGCCACCAGGATGTCGCCCGGCTCGATGTGGGCGGTGCCCGGGTCCCGGACAACCCGGGCCGGGCCGGTCACCCGGCCCGGCGACGCACCGACACCACGCAACACCCCGCCAGCCCCGGCCGGCCCGATGAGCAACGGCCCGGTCACCCGGCCCGGCAACGCACCGACACCACGCAACACCCCGCCAGCCCCGGCCAGCCCGATGAGCAGCGGCCCTGTCGCTGCGCTGGCGGCGCGCGGCGCGCCGCCAGCCCTGGCTGGCTCGGCGAGCAGGGCCTCGACGTCGGTGCCGTCCGACAGCAGCGCGACCGGCACCCTGCCGCGGCGCGACTCCCGCCGGTGCACCAGCCGCCGGGCGGCGACGAGCTCGCGCAGGTCGGCGGCGGTGTCCGCCTCGTCGAGGGTCACGAACATGATGTCGCCCGGCTCGTCGATGCGCCCGGCGGCCACGAGGTCGGCGCCGAGGAGCAGCAGTTGCCGGCGCATCTCCTGGAGCCGGTACAGGCCGGCGAACTTGCCGGTCTCGCGCAGGCCGGCCAGGGACCGGGCGCGGCCCAGCAGGAACCCGGCGAGCCGGCCGCGCACCGGCCGGCGGCGGCGGGCCCGCGCGACGAGGTCGTCCAGGGCGGCCTCGGCCGTCGCGGCGGCCCGGGCGAAGCGCCGGTCGGGGGCCTGCTCCGGGTCGGTGACCCGCAGGTAGTTGGCGATCATGGCGAAGACCGGCGCCGGATCCTCGGCCCAGCGCGGCACGCCGAGGTCGACCTCGGCGACGCCGCGATGGCCGTACGCGTCAAGGAAGGCGGCCAGGCCGAACTCCGGCAGGGCGCCGGCCCGGTAGCGGGCGGCGAGCTCGTCCGGCGGCGTGCCGAGCAGCAGGTCGCGGTGCTCCCCGGCGCCGCTGGCGAGCCGCCACAGCGCCAGATCCATCTCGATGGTGACGTTGTGCGGCATCCCGGCCAGCACGGCGTGGATCTCGGCGGCGGTGGCGATGCCTTTGAGCAGTTCCTGCGGCAGGGCGGCGGCGAGCATGCCGGCCACGATCGGCCAGGTGATGTCGTCCGCGCCGCCCGCCGCGCCCGGCGCCCGGAGGAACCGCAGCCGGTCCGCGGCGGTGCGCGGCTCGCCGGCCGGGGCCGCGTCGAGCCGCATCCGGTCGACGGCCCGGCCCACCCGCGCCCGCGCCGCCTCGGGGCGGGCCAGGCTGCGGACGATCCCGGTCACCGCGCGGACGGCCGTGCGCAGCGACGGCACGGCCGCACCGGGAGTGGCGCCCTTCCGCGGGGCGAACCGCGGATCGGCCAGGACGTGCGCCATGGCCGCCTGCGCCCGGGGGCCGAAGTCGACGGCCATCGCCTTGATCAGCCGTTTGCGAGCCGCCGGGTGGCGCGCCTGCTCGGTGAGGTCGCCGTAGAGGCGCCCGCCGATGTCGACGATCTCGGCCCGGATGCCGAGCGCCGCCAGCATCCCCGCGATCTGCGCCTTGAGGGTGGACAGGCCCATCGGCGTCACCGGCCGCAGCATGCCCTGCACGTGCCCGAACTCGACATACACCCGGGGCCCCGGCCCGGCGGCCGGCGGGGGCGCCGGGAACAGGGTGGTGATCGGCCGCGATTGCAGCAGCCACAGCGCGCCCGAACGGTCAACGGCCCACTCCACGTCCTGCGGGGCGCCGGCGCGGTCCTGGAGCCGCTCCCCCACGGTGCGCAGCCGGGCCAGCAACTCCGGCGGCACGCACCCGGAAGCGGCCGACGGCGCTTCGCCGAGCACGTAGTGATCCACCTCGGTGGCGCCGTCGACCACGGCGGTGCCGAGGCCCGGCGCCGCGTCGACCATCATCTCGGCGCGGCTGCCGGTCAGCGGATTCGCGGTGAACAGCACCCCGGAGACCTCGGCGTCGACCATCCGCTGCACGACGACTCCCATCAGCACCGCGTCGTGCCCGATGCCGCGTGCCTCGCGGTAGGCGGCGGCCCGCGCGCTGTGCAGCGACGCCCAGCAGGTGGCGACCGCGGCGAGCAGGTCGTCGGCGCCGGTGACCCGCAGGACGGTGTCGTGCTGCCCGGCGAAGCTCGCGTCCGGCAGGTCCTCGGCGGTGGCGCTGGAACGCACCGCCACCGGGCCGGCCCCGAGCTCGTCGTAGGCGGCGACGATCTCGGCCGCCGGAACGACGCCGAGGCGGTGCGCCTCGGTGGTGACGCAGAAGCCGGGCGGCACCCGCTCGCCGTGGCGGATCAGCTCGCCCAGGCCGGCAGCCTTGCCGCCGACCAGGGCGTGCAGGCCGGCGTGGACCTCGGACAGCGCGATCACGAACATTCGGCCCCCGTCATGGCAATACGACTGCAACGGATCTACCGTACGCCTTTGGCAATGCGACTGCAATGCAAAAGCGCTACCGCCCCGCGGAGAGCCGGCGCACCCGGAAGAGGGCTCCACAACCGTCGCACAACCCGGCTGCAACCGCGCCTTCATAGATTGCCGGACAGGTTCGCTGTGGACGATCATGAGGAGACTTGATGAGCAACAAAGTGGCTACGCTCGGTGCGCGCGTCGGCATTGTCGCGCTGGCATCTCTCGCTGTGTTCGCGGTTTCGGGTGCCGCCTCCGCCGCGCCCAGCCAGCAGAGCGCGGCGGTCCACAGCATTTTCACGGCCTCCCTGACCTCTGCGGAGTGCGCCGCGATCCAGCAGAAGATCCAGGGCAACAACGAACGCATCGACGCCCTTGAGGAACTCCTGCAAACAGCACCGGCGTACATCAAGGCCGACATCATCAAGAAGATCAAGAACCTCCACGCACAGAACGCCGAACTACAGGCCAAGTTCGACGCGGGCTGTCTCGGCTAAACCCGACCTCAGACTCCTTCACTCATGCACTACCTAGGAGAGTGTCCATGTTCAGACGCGCCCTGACCGCGGTCACAATGATTGCGGCTACCGTCGCGATCGCGCCGGCACCGGCCCAAGCGATTCCGCCCGGTGACACCCTCACCGTCATCGCGTACTACAGCGACAGCTCCCGCCAGCACCTGGTCGGACAGCAGTGGTCCGGCTGCGGCCAAGCGGCGGGGCAATGGGGCGTCGCGACCGGGTACCGCCAGCTGTTCTTCCCAAACTGCTGACGCCTACCAACCCGCCCACGGGCGTGGGGCGCCGCAGTTGGTGAAACTCACCCGCGAACTGCTGCGCAGCTGGTCGCCGCCGACCCAACGGGGACGACCAGCTGCGCACGGCGTCAGTACCATGGGCGCGGCGCACGCGCCCAGGATGAGCCGGTAGCTGCTCGTCCAGCCGACCACCACCCAGCCCGCCAAGCGCCAGGGAACCGGCTCCCGCCTCACCTGGGGCCGTCGGGCGGCCGGTAGCCGCGCCCACCGGGCTGGGTCTCCTGCCATTCCTCGACGAATGCCCCGCCGAGGAGCGCCACCGGAAGGGTCGAGGTACCGACGACCAGGAGGAGGCCGAGTGCGGCGAGCAGCCAAGCCCGCCCGGCGCTTGGAACTCGTCGACTCCGAGACCACAGCCACACCGCGACGGGATACGCGACAAGCGCCGGCACGCCGAGCCCGAGGACGAGGAACGGGCTGGGCCCCGAGTCGCCTGAGATGCCGGACAGCACGAAAAACAGGGCGGCCGGCAGCGCGCAGATGCCAAGCGTGAACGTGACCGTGATAAGAAGCCAACTGGGCAACTGCGGCGGCCGGGCGGTCTCCATGCGGCGACCGTACCGACCGGGCGCACCCTTACGACGAACAGCCCGCACCGCAGTTCGGAGGGCGAGTCGTGCTCGATACTTGGAGCAAGGTCGACGACGTCATCAACCCGTGGGGTGCGAGTGGGGCAGTTGGACGAAGCAGGCAAGATCGTGATCCTCAATGGTCCGCCACGCTCGGGGAAGTCCAGCATTGCCGTCGCGATCCAGGCCGGGTTCGAAGGCGTCTGGATGAACCTGGGGGTTGACCACTTCATGCGGATGACCCCGGCCCGATTCCAGCCCGGAATCGGGCTGCGGCCGGGAGGTGAGCGCCCGGACCTTGAACCGGTTGTGGTGCGGTTGTATCGCGCCATGTATGAGGCGATCGCGACGCACAGCCGGCTGGGCATCAACGTGGTCGTCGACGCGGTGCACCACGACTGCTACTCCGTTCCGCGGCAGATTCTTCGCACATGCGCTCGGCAACTTCAAGGGCTGCCGGTGTTGTTTGTCGGTGTGCGGTGCCCGGTGGAGGTTGCCATGGAACGTCGCCGTGCCACCTGGGGTGGCGTCGGCTATGAACGGGGCGGCACCGTGGCGGATCCGGTGCGCCTGTGGCACGAAGCGGTTCACCAACCGGGCATCTATGACCTCGAGGTTGATACGTCGGTGCTCCGGCCGGAGGAATGCGCTGATCTCATTGCCGGTCGCCTCCGGGGCGGCCCACCACCGTTGGCATTTCAACGTATTGCCAAACTGCCCGCAGCGTAGCCGTTCGGCGACGCATGACAGGATCACGCCATGGACGAGAAGGCCGCTGGGCAACTGCGTGTTATCCGCAGGGTCGTCGCGGTGCTGCAAGCAGCTGATATCCCGGCGTGGCTGTTCGGGGGCTGGGGACTCGACGCAAGGATCGGCCGGATCACTCGCGAGCACGGCGATGTGGAGTTCTGGGTTGAGCGGACGCACGCCGAGCGGTCGAAGGCACTGCTCGTGCGGGCTGGTGCCATTGCTCTGACGACACAGCCACCAGAGGAATCGTGCGAGTTCACATCGGACGATGTGCCGTTCAGCACCGCCTACTTTGACCGGCGACCAGACGGGTCGTTCAGTCAACCCCGGGGACGATTCTCTGACTGGCTGTTCCCGCCAGGATCCTTCGGCGACGAGCCGGTGTCACTTGCTGGCACGCCCGTGCTGGCCATGAGTATCGACGGCATGCTTGCCATGAAAGAGCAGTACCCGCGGCTGCGCCACGGCCGGCCGTGGCGGCCGAAGGACGTCACGGACATCGAAATACTCCGTGGTCTGGCCGCCGAGGAAAGGCCCGATGGAACCTGAGCAACCCAGACCGCCCGCCGGGATCCCGCCGTCCACCCACGATCGGAAACTCAAAGGCGCACCGCGCGCCGCCTCCGCCCGAGGTACTAGAGCGTGTTTCAAAAGCGTCAGAGCCATTCGTTGATGGCGGTGATGGTGACGGTTGCCTGGTAGCGGACGGCCAACTTGTCGTACCGGGTGGCCATGCCGCGGTGGCGTTTGAGCCTGCCGATG
>Ga0307516_10001917_pt1 | contig 28482 bp, 28 predicted proteins | sample 19_EM_MG_FD_203310 | JGI IMG/M metagenome (GOLD analysis project Ga0307516, IMG submission 203310) | Populus trichocarpa ectomycorrhiza microbial communities from riparian zone in the Pacific Northwest, United States - 19_EM | ecosystem: Host-associated > Plants > Roots > Unclassified | place...
GGACATTATTCCTTCAGTTTCTTCTGCTTCTTGGCGGTTCTTGTGCAAGTGATGACTGTCAGCGTTGGCAGTTGTCTCTTGCATCAGGATAGTCTTCTTGTGCGATAGATGGCTACGATGAGGCTCCATCGTGCTCATCCTTCGCATCAGGATCGTTTGATATTGACGTTATCTTCCATGTTCACTGTACCAAACCTGTTTGGTGCGTGACAGTGGACACCTGGCCAGGTATATTCCCAGCGGACTAGTTCCAAGGTGCAATTCTGGCCAAAGTGGCCAGAAAGTAGATGGTCATGCTTGTAGCGGAGTACTCTGAGGTGGAGATCATTGGTATCCGGCACATAGATCCTATCATCCAGGTGGAGTAAACCAGTGGGGTCTGTTGACCACCAAGAATCAGATGAGTCAGACTTGTGGCTGAGCATGATGGGATCGGATGGAAGGGCTGCAAGAATGTCTTTGTGGAGTTGTTCCACGTCAACGAGAATGGCAGCGTGGATTGCCGGAGTGAAGAGAATGGTTGCCCTGAGGGAGGACACAAGTTGTTCTTGGGTGAACATAGGTCGGAGATTGTGGGGGTTGACCCGAGCGTAATCCCTATCCCCCTCTTTTGGGTAGACATCCCATTGTTGGGTGAGGGCATCAGGCTTTTCCCCAAGGTGCCCAGGGCAGAAACAAATGGAAAGGTTAAATTGGGAGAGGAACTCCAACCAGTGGGCTTGATGACGAGTCAAGACCTTGGATGTGGAAAAGTAGGTCAGGTTCTTGTGGTCGGTGACCACATTGACCAGGGTGGCGGAGCCCTCCAAATAATGCTGCCAATGTTTGAAGGCTTCAAAGATGGCCAACAGCTCCTTGTCATGGGTATCGTAGTTCAGCTCTGGGGTGGACATAGTCTGTGAATAGTACGGTCAGAGTTCTGAATCGGGGCTGGTGATGGAAAGAATGCCAGCAATGGCATAATCTGAGGCGTCGGTCTCAACTGTAAGCAGAGCGTCGGGGACCCAATGGGTAAGAATAGGAGTGGATGTGAATGCCTTCTTCAGGAGATTGAACGCGGAGCGACAAGCAGGGGAGAAATCCCAAGGAGTGTCTTTGTGGGTAAGCTGCGTGAGTGGTATGACAATGTCGGAGTAGTTGTGAATGAAACAATGGTAGAAGTTTGCGAAACTGAGGAAGGACTGGATGTCCTTCACCTTGCAGGGTTCAGGCCAATCAGAGATGGCTTTCACCTTATCTGCAGACATGGACAGTCCATTGGGGGAAAGGCAGAACCCAAGGTATTCAGTGGTGGTGGTATGGAACTCACATTTCTCAGGTTTGGCAAAGAGATTGTGTTTCCGGAGGTGTTGGAGGACTTCGTGGACATGTTGCTGATGGGATTCAATATCTTGAGAATATATGAGGATGTCATCCAAATAGACGACAATGCAGACATTGAGTAAGTCCGCAAGGATGCTATTGATGAATCACTGAAAGGCCACAGGAGCATTGGTCAAGCCAAAGGGCATTACATTCCACTCAAAGGATCCATACCGCATTCTAAATGCAGGTTTCCATTCGTCACCTTCAGCAATGCGGACCAAGTGGTACGCATGGCGGAGATCAATTTTGCTGTAGATCTTGGCCTTACTGGGGGAGTCCAGGAGATTGGAGATCAAGGGGAGTGGGTAGCGGTCCTTTTTGGATATTTTGTTCAGTCCTCAGTAGTCAACACACAGGCGGAGTGATCCATCCTTCTTGTGAACAAACAAGACAGGAGCTCCATGGGTGGAGGTCGACTGTCGGATGAAGCCGTAGGAAAGGTGCTCATCAATAAAGGTTCAGAGTGCCTCTAGTTCAGTTTGGGACAAGGAGTACACCGTACCCAGCAGAGGGCTTGTGCCCTCTTCCAAATCAATTCAGAGGTCATACTCACAGTGCGGGGCGAGTGTAGTGGCCTTTGCTTTGCTGAAGACATCAGCGAAGTCATGGTAGACTTCTGGCATGGCAGAGAGATTTGGTGAATCAACAGGCATGGTAGCAGAGGTGGAGCGAAGCTTTGCATCTTCTGGGTGAATGTACAAAGTGAAGTTTGCTGATCCAGGAAGTTTACAAGCGCACACGAAGGCAGCAGCGCCAATGAGTGAAATGTAGGGAGCGGACGAAGGCAAGTCTGAGTCAAAGAGCGGAGATGAGGCCTGAGGTAGTGGAGCAGTTGCGGCTGATGCGGGGGCAGACTCGGAGGGAGGTACTGGGGCTGCTGGCATTCGTAATGTGCTTTTATGGAATTCTATGTGGCCCAAAACCCAGTCAATCAACAGATTGTAGTTGGTGAGCCAACTATGTCCAAGAACCAGCACACAAGAGGAATCCAACGGAGTTACATAAAATGTTTCAGAGTTGACTTTGCCTGTGGAAAACTGAATGTCAAGGGTAATGGCTTCTGTGATGTATGTGTTCGAAGAACCATCTAGAAGGTGGAGCTCAAGTGGAGAGATCATGTAGGTTGTAAGGGAGTGTTTATTAACAAATGTGGAGTCTATGAAGCAGTGGCTAGAGCCAGAGTCAACAAGAGCAGATACAGGAGGCGTAACGAGGGAAGTAATGGTGACAGAGGGCATAAGAGAGTTCGGATCGGAGAGAGCGGACACGTTGAGACGTAACTCCTTTGGTGCACAGTCAGAGTCAATGCAACCCCCAGAGTGTGTGGAGTTCTGGGAGCTGCTGACTAATTTTTTGACTCCACAGCAGCAGGAGTCACGGCCTTGGCAGCACGGGCCTTGGCCTTGGAGTTCTTAGAGGTGGATTTAGGGCAGTCCTTCACCATGTGACCAGGCTGGCCACAGAACATACAGAGTTTCTCTTTAATTCTTCATTGGCATTCTTCTTTGGTCAATTTTCCATCCTTCCCAAGATGGGAGGGAATTTCGGAGGACTTGGAAGCACCAGCAGAGGAACCAGCAGAGGACTTATGCTTGTCCAAGCTCTTGGATTTGTTGTCCTTTTCCTTGGGCTTTCCCTTGGAATCGGAGGAACCGGAGGAGTTACTCTTAGAGGCAGAGTTGGATGATGATGACATGGAGCCCTTGGTTTGGCGCACAATTTCAGACTTGCGCTCCCAGTACCTGGCATCAATCGTCTGCGCTAGGGCACGGTATCCATCTAGGGTGCGGGGTTTTCCAACATGGGATATTTCGTCTTTGATGCGGTTGGGGAGACCACTGTAGAAGATATGGTGGAGTGCGCCGTCGCCGTAACCATGGACTTGGCTGGTGAGGCAGTTGAACTCTACTATATACTTGTTTATCTTTTGTCCATCCTTCATGGACAGGTTGTCTAACTGGTGCTCTGTGTCTCCGACAGGGTCATGCGGACCGAAGTTAGACTTGAGTTCCTGGACAAATTGTTGGTAGTTGTCCATCCATATCAGGCAAGCCCGAGGGTTACCGGAGTTGAGCAGGTCCAGCTCAAACCACTCAAGGGCCATGCCCTTTAGGTAGGATTGCACAAATGTGACTTTAGCACGGTCGGAAGCGAAGGCTTTAGGATGGTCCTGGAAGTTTAATTCACATTGTACGAGGTATGTGCGGAGTTTGTGTGGATCAGTACTGTCGAAGGTATCTGGCTTGCGGACCTTGGTGCGGCCAGAAGATGAATTGCAATCAGCAGATGCCGTAGCGACATGCATGAGGGCCTGGACCGCTTGTGTGAAAAGGAGTAAGGGGTCCTGAGTTGGGGTTGGGTTGGAAGGGATGGGTGAGTCTGGTAGTGGGATGTTTGGCAGGTTCAGAGAAGGTGGATTGCTATCTCTGCCATCACCACCATCACCACCAGGGTAGCCATCGCTGTAGATGTCCAAGGCATTGTCGAAATGACGTGTGGAGTAAACTCCAGAGTCGTTGGGACAGCATGGTGCAGGAGTTGGAGTTGTGGGGTCGGGTAATGGAGCCCCAGGCAGAGTGTTTCTGTTAGAGAAGGAGAGGAATTCTCCTTCATCAGTAAGCTCGTTTCTCAAAGTGGAGGGCGCATTGAGCGCCTCTTGACAATCTTCAAGCGCACGAGATTGGGCACGAGTCTGGATTATAGAACGACTAGTCATGGTATGATTTAGCGGATATTCACAAGTATGAGTTTGAATATACTGTCAGAACTGTTCCCTCCGACGAACTCCGACGACAATGGAGCTCAGCACGAAGGCTGGGACTGAGGGTTAAGTTGTGGAGGGTTTGAGGACATCGGCTTCAGCGTATGTGCTGCGCCCTTGCGAATACTAGTCCTCGTATTTCAGAGAACAGAGATCTGAAGATAATTGGAGTTGTCGAACAACAACGGAGACAGAGGATGGAGACGGAGGAGTACATGAGAGGTATTCAAGCTGATATTCGAACTGAGGGACAATCCCCTCAGCATGTGGAGTACTTATACTTTACATCGGGAATGTACAGTAACCAAGAAGCAGAGAGAAACATAGTGGAGATGTAGGTAAGAGTCTGCGGATAACAAACGGATGAGTAACATACATGGAACGGAGATCAGTGATAAGCATAACAGATCAAAAGGTTAACGGATCATAGCTATGAGTAATCATATCTAATCCAAAGGAAACAGGAACAGAAATGGAATGGAAGCATACAATAACCGGAGGTGTAGACACAGAACTATATACTAAAAGGAGGTGGAGCGTCAATTGTTGGAGCAGAGATGGATATGTAGTGTCGGAGGTGTGCGATTACGATCAGACTTGAGTTTACAACAGACTAGAGGCCTTGTGGAGTCACAAGGCATCACACAGTCATGACAGCTTCATCCACAAGTACTCTTGCAGTGATCGCATGCTTAATTTTGTCACGTCCTGCATCATAGAGAGAATATATCACTTCCATCCCTTGGAAGTCATCCAGATGGGCATCAACTACGAAAACTGGGAGCTCCTTGAAAGGGGATTCACCTGACTTTGCAATATCCCATTGATGAAGATTCAGAGGTCGCATCATGTGCAGATGGGGAAGGTGGCTTACATTGCCTTTGTCCAGGTTAGGGCACAGCTGGATGAGTACACCCGCACGGTTGCTATGGAACCTCCCCTCATTGAACATGCCCACAACTGTTATAATCACAAGGGATGTGCTGAGGATTGGGCTGCTGTATGGTGGAATGGTATGGGGCAACTTCTCCTCAGTGTATGAAATCCACAGCCATTTGACGATGCCTTGGACCACTTCAAGCACTTGCAGTTTGGTCGTGTCGGTGAAGATTGCAAGAGAAATATGTTTTCAAAGGTCATGTCGATAAATATACCACTTATTTATTCACACCATTTTGTCTCTTGTATAAGAGACCATGTGGTCCAGCAACTCTTCAGTCATACTAGTAGTACATAGATTTCACTTTACAGTCACTTGTTATTCAAATTGACAACGTTGCGGTGAATATGGATCAGTGCACATATATATATCACAGGCTCTCAGGAGATGGTTAGGTGAGTGGTGAGACTAGCACAGTGAGATGAACATGGTCAGTGTTGAGTGCAGTCAGATTAGCATGGTCAGTGTTGAGCACAGTCAGATGCAGGGCAGTGGGGGGTGAGATTGGAACAGTGATGCAGTAGTGTGACCACAGAAAATAAATGTGCAGATATTGTGCCATAACACATTGGGTAAGCAAGGCACCTCACCTCTTCCTTCCGCTCATCTTGCACTGAACCTGTGGTCCCCCCTGCAGCATATGACGAGCTCGCCCTTTCTTTTGCACCCACCACACCACACCCTCTCTCAGGCCCTCGTGTGAGCCCCCCCCCCATCTCCTTTGTTTCTTTCCCTCCTTCTCCTCCCACTCGATGCATCCCACACACCCATAAGAGTTTGGCTTTCCACTGACCTGCTCGGTTCCCATCCCACCCTCACAGCTCAGCCTCCCTTGCAGTTTCATTTCAGGCCAGAAGCCCTCAGGGCTTCACCCAAATCTCTATGTAGCATCTAGCACTCTTAGTAGTAGCACGACAAACATTGTCTGCTCCCCAAAGCAATCCCATTGCTTCCTTCTCCTCCTCAGCCTAGCATCCCAAGGCATAGATGAAGGACAAACTTCCAGTACTGGCCATACTAAAAACAGAAAGGAAGTAATCAACGAATTATTACAAACCTGAGGTCTCCAGCACTGCCAGCCTCCAATCATCACAAGCAGCCCGGAGTAGCATCCATCCTCAGTACCACTTCTTTCTTTCTCTGTGCTTATTGTTGCATGCGTCTGTTCTTGCAATCTCCTGCATACTGCAATACGCAACCAAGAAAACATGGCTCATACCATACCTCCGATCAAGACACAACAACTATCTTGCCCACGACCTGGCGCTTGGGGAATCATTATTATGATGAGGGTAGCTGTGGATCGTTTTTCTACTCTTCACATATGATGACAGTGCCCCCATGTCCTTGAGCTTGGATGTGCTTGTAGACTGGGGATGGCCCTCATCACTAGATCTGTGGTAGGCTTCTCTTCGTGTCATGCACTCACATGAGTGTGATGAACACTTATCCCTGTCAGGAGGGAAGCTGCATTAAAATGAAACAAAGGCAATTAATGAACATGGGCATTTTTTTATGGAACAGTGCTCCCCGCAATAGGCGCCATGACAACTTTTTGAACCCAGATAGGTATTGTAGGCATGTTCAAATCTCTACGCAGATCACCCACAAACCCAGCTGCAAAAGCTGAGACTGGGGAAGAATGGCACCTATTACCCAGAGACGTCCCCACATTGTGAAGTTTGCCCTAGACTAGTCTCAGAGCAGCCATGTTGTTGCTGTACACCTACATAAATGTGCTTTTTTTGTGTCCTCGGCCTCGCTGCAACGTTCTTCCTTCACCATGATCTTGGTTTCTATGGACAACTGAAAGCCAACGGGGGAGGCGCCATAGTAGTGCCATGCTGTATGATCTGGGAAACTGGCATTAAGCAAGGGATGTGGGAAATGCTTTCCACACACTCAGGTGTGCATCCAACAAGCAAGCCAGGGTTGTCCTTCCTGTGAGTTGAGCCTGCTACTATGATGGGCTCAGAGTATTCTAAAAGGCATTGTCAGTTGTTACCCATCGTCCACAGGAAGATGCCACTTACTGTCAGTGCAATGCATAGGGCAACAGAGTGTGACAGGGTGTTGCCATACTAGCCTTGTGGGCCATTGTTGTCATCCGCAGATCATTGTGTGCATGGCAGTGATCTAGGAGTCTAATTGAATTATTTTGAAGTGCACGATGTTCTTTCATTCACTTTGTCCAGACTCACCCAATGATCATCCAAGTCAACTTCATTACGGTGGAGGAGCTAAATCCATATGAGACCTCACCATTCTCCATCCAATACAGAGCCAGCTCTATGGATCGTCACTTTAAATGTCGGTTCATGATGCAAGCCAGTGAATGAATCATGTGTCTTTCTTTCATGAAGTGGGGCTTTGAGCTGAAGGTTGACTAGCAATGATAACATTAAACAGGAGAGAGCTTGGAATTGCCGCAATACACTACATAAACATGACCAAGATTGGCACCAATATTTATGTCACCGAGCCTCATGACCACCTGACTGATTCAATTGGTTACCAGCGACTTGATCATCACCAACTCCAATTGACTGGTTGTGGATGTTGAATGCTGCAGGCAAGTTGCATATTGTTTGTGATGAGTAACCACATTGAAGAGTAGAACATTGGTGTTTTGAGACACCATGGTCTTCATGAATGCAAGTGGTATGCTTCAGACACCTGGACCAGACCAAAGGTGTCGATTGCCGAGGGGCATAGTACTGGGTTGTAGGCAGGTCTTAAGGACAGGCACCACCTGTGGCACCTATAATCAGTGAAACAGGCCTTCATTGAAAGGAATGCAGTGTGCACATTAATTTCAGTATCTACAGCATTTGTTTTCTCATTTCTCCTTCCGCTAATCCAGTTATCTATCTCTATGCCAATGTCTTTGGATATTGGTACCTTGTATTGGTTATACCAAGGAAAGTCATATGGAATCATGAAACATTGGATGGTACAGTAATGCGAATGTGATACTGAACCCAAACTAATTGGCAAGGTGGAAAGTTAGAGTTGTGGCACTTTGCACTGCGAAAGCTCGTGAGCGTATCACCTTTAAGATTGTAGCATCCCCTTTTACCTTAAATATTTGACTTTTTTCAGCAGAGTGGACACAATGGCCAGAGAAATGGCTGCCATCCCAGCCATCACCCAATATGCCAAATGGCCCCCCATTACATGCTGTTGGATGCCCAATGCAAAAGCCGAGTTAACAGCAGATGGACCAATAGCACATACAAGAGATATTAGTATTTGTGAGACCATTTGTTGCTCCAATCGAAGCATGATTTGGTGCAGCAGAATTAACATAGATCAGAGTGACACCTGGATGGAAAATGTGGGTCATTGGAGGTCAGAAAAAAGTGGTTAGATGACTTACCAAGTGCGAAGCTTGAGAAAATGAACAATAATATCTGAAGACCAACAAGGAACCAAACAAAACTGTTCAGTCCCTTGTCTTGGCCTACATGATTGGTAATAGGGAAAAGAGCAGCTATTGGGAGAAATAGTGATATCGTGACGAGAAAGAGGGGTTTCCCGCCTAGGCAATTGTACAATGGGGTGAAGAGAAGGAGTTGGAGGACACCAGTAGATACCCCCATTGCTGCCAGGATGATGCCAATGACAGGAGGATCGAATCCCAATCCTCCCACTTCCATTGGAGTGGCAAGATACACAGGCAGCAATGTGTGGAAAGAAATATCAAGAATGGCAAAAGATGCAGCGCTTCCTGCAGCCACCAGCACAGGTGCGACAAGGAGTTCACAGAAGGACAGTGGATTTTCGTGACTATCAATAACAGGACCATCTTTGGCTACTCTGGGTGAAGTTCTATTGTGTGCTTGAGACCACTGTGAGAACCAAACCAGGTTGTTTTCACTTTGTCAGTGGTGATAATCGCTTTTCACCCACTCACCTGGGGCTTTGGGAACGGGTGAGAAAAGGGGTGATTTGGGATCACCCAGAGTCTGGGTGATTGAAATGGTGCAGGAAATGTTGGGTGATTGAGCTAGCTAAATTCACCCTGTAATCATCATGGCGAAAATCACTTCAACTGTTCTCTGGGTGATACGACAATGGTTAGTTTCACACAACGAACTCATCTGCAAAATCACCCTGACTCCCAATGGATAAATTAGCCAGTATATCACCCACTTCATAAATAGGATAAAGCTTGCAAGTACAATATGGTCATAGTTAAACAATTAGCTAGTATAGCATGATGAGTGATCAGACGAAAACTGCTGCAACTCCAAGAGTTCCAGCTTGCGCTGCACTTCACACCTCTTTTCCTTGGCATCCCATTTGGCATTCACAAGGGATTGAAGAAATCTGGGATCAACCCAAACGAGTCACCGCTTGAGCTTTCTGACATGCCAGTCAAGCGCATCAGCCACTGGTACTTTGAGCACCACAACTCCAAGACACTGCTCACCTGCGGCCAGTGGAAGAGCTGTTTGAAGAGGATGCATCCTCATTCATAGGGTTATCAGTGGCAGTTGTGGCAACATCATGATCTTCCATGAGCAATGTTTGCGAGATTGACCTGTCATGGCTATGTATTTAGTCATTCCCACGACAATATGAATAGAATGTACTGCTTGAGCATAGGCTTATCACCGTCATGTTTAGCTCCTTCTGTGGCCCTTGGCATGGGGTGCAGCAGTTTATTGAAAGACCGACTGATCTGTCACTGGCCACTTTATAGACATTGTACCTATGAATTAGTCAGCACCTGGTCAACAAAACGCGATCAGACATGAGTACATGATGCGTCAAGCAGGTGAAAACCACCCGCTGGTAGAATGTGTTAGTACATGTCAGTAAATGCCCAATAGACCCAAACTGCCGGACTTACCTGCATGACAGGGACTGAGCTCGAATGTAGGGATACTGGATGGGTCTTGGTCAACATTTGCTTTTGCTGCTGTCCCTGTGGGTGCAGTTGCATGTGGGTGGGCATGGGCATGCTCTGTTATGATCTCCATTTGATGGCATCTGATGTTCCCGAGTAGGCAGTGACAAATGACCCAATACATCCCACTGAGGCACACCATTGCATTGACAGAGGTCAGCCTTGAAGCAGCTCCACTCTGGGGCGTCGACTGGTGCTGCTTCCTAGGATGGGGACGAGCTGGTGGCACCTGTAGCTCCTCTCCAGACATGTCTGTGGATGCCAACACAGAAGACAGGGCAGGTGAAGGAGGGAGAGCGAAACTTGTGCAGGTAGGAAAAGCAGAACTTGTTGGGGATGCAGATGATGTGCACGAGGCAAAGCTTGTTGCCGACAACTTTTGTGAAAGAGTGTGTTTCCTGGGAAGTCTGGAGTGGTCGGTATCTCTGACATGTTGGGTGCTTGCATGGATGATAGAAAAGTGATCTCGGGGGGATGGGCAGGGAATACCGGAGAGGGTGGATGCACCCTCACCTCTATGGGTGATACCTGCAATGGCTGCTGAGGCAGTAATGGACCGCATAGCATGCCCCCACCAATGGCATCAACAAAATTGATGCATTGCCATGCATAGGACTGGACATCTCTTTCCTTGCCTTTGCCTTTTTTGATGCAACTAGTGGTTGGATCGGGCATTGAGAAGACGACACTGGCAGAAGGGGCAGTGATGCTCTGCCTAGACATGACATGTGAGTGCACATGTGCAGGAGAGGGAAGAGAGAGGGAGGGAGTCATAGTCTGAGAACGAGTGTGTCAAAGAAGCACAAGAGCAGGCATGGTCTATGGCATCGTCATCATTGCTGTCATCTTGTAATGATGGGACATTGGAGAGTACTGGGCCTGCGAGCGGGGAGGAGCAAACGGGCCATGAAGAGGAAGAGGGCAGTGGGGGTGCATTATTCATCACCGGTCTCTGGAACATAGAACATGTGTGCAAGGTCTCCACTTTGGTCGATGATGGCCCAACTGTTGTTAACACATGGGATATGACTGACAACACACTGTATGCATGTTATATCAAGAATGTTCAGCCCTCCAAGCTTTGAGTAGTAATGAATATCAAGGGCTGCATTGGAACACTCCACCTTGCAGGTCTTGATTGAAGCGAGGATATGGTTGGTTGGTTCAGAAATATGTAGGCCGGCATCTGAGGGTAGTGAGACAATAAATATGTGCTGAAGCTGACCATAGAATGTCTTCATTTCATATTCTGGTTGTTGTTTCTTCTGGCGTGCGTACTTGTCCACTAAAGTCTCGTACTGCACCCCATGCATAAGCTTAGTACAGACAAATGGAAGACAACATACCCGGACAAATGTTGCATCATGGGAGTCTTGCACAGGCTTGATAACACCAGCAGCATGCATGGTATCTCCACTGTCCAATCGACGAACTTTCCCCCAAGTTTTGACACATTCAGCAGAGCATATGCACTGGGCGTGAGTCGCTGATGTGTCATATCTGGTTGCCAGGGCTGCTATAACCTTTTTTAAAAGCGAAGGCTCAGGAGCGGTTGCCGTTCAGGGTGGGAGGAGTATGCAGGTCAGGTCTATAATGTAATGTGCTCAAAATGTCAGCATACCAAATTAAAGAACATGCTACATACAGTTGGAATGAAGGAAACACTGTTGGGGGTGTGAGTTGCCTTGGAATGAAAGTTTATCCTGCAAGTCATATAATACTTGTACTTGTGTGAGACGGGTGTCATCCATCACATATTTGCTGATAGATGCATATGGAAAGTGTCGATTCTTGATGGCAGGTTGGATAGAGCCACAGAAGCACTCTATAGGGAATGCCCATGATGTCCAGACAGGGCCCATTGCATTGATTGAGTCTGCGATATGAAGGAGTGCATGTATCGTGATTGGGCAGGTGGTGATTCATGAAGGATCGTGCTGGTAATAAAATCTATCAATGTGTTCTCAGCACCAATGAGAAAGTCTATTGATTTCTTAGTACTTACTGTTCGTATTTCTCCACCCATCACTCAAAGCCTCGACGCACAAATTCAATGTCATTTTTCTGCATTTCAAACTGAAGGCATGTATGAACAAGTTTGACCAGGTCAACAAAATGCCAATAATACTTATCTTCAGTGAACCTGTTTTCCAGGATGACAGGAGCAATGTACTGAAGCCAGAATGACCATGCATCAGCCGTGCACTGCGACTTGTCAGTAGCAATGTTTTGGGGACGGCTGCAAAAGGAATATGGGATGGTTGGACCACATGATGCTGTGGCTGCGCCAACTGCCTGCCATACAGTGGGCCTGATAACAAATGGATCATCTGCGCTGCCCAAATCCTTGAAATCGTGAGTCCACAGCTGGATTAGATTCAGCACGAGGTTCTCGAAGATGAGGTGCATGAAGTCAAATGGAAAAGACCATGGGAACTGAACAGACCAGATGAAGCTAAGGACCGGCACACCCTTCACCCCATATTCCTTGGCAAGTCGTTCAGCTTCTGCATTGGTGGATGCATGCTGTACCTGTCTCCCCATCTCAAGAATTTTGACATGCTGACGAAGAGGCAAGTCTGCTGGATTGTACTTCATGACTGTGGTATCTGCAGGGGCATTGACTACATCTGGATGTTGTTGCCAGTCAAGCGGCACATAGTGAGTAGTCGCGCACAAGTTAGGAATGTGGAGGCCCTTGATCTTGCACATCCAACAGGGGCTTAGACCATTGTGACCCTTCATGCATATCACCATAGAGATGGCTGGTATGTCCCCTCCAATAAGTATTAGATGCGCACACAGGAGAAATAATTCGTGTACAAGTGCATCATATGCACGAGTGCCCAGTACAAGTGTCAAGAACTCCTCGACAGCAGGCCATAGAAACGAGTCAAAATCCTTAGGTTTTTTGGGACCAGGAACCACACCAAGGCAGAGGATATATTAGCGATAAAAGCGAATGTCGGGGGGAAGATTGAAGTTATATATGATGATAGGCCATGCAGTAGTTTTTCGTTGTCGAAAAGGCGCAAAGCCATCTGTGGAGAGTCCAAGTGCAGTGTCACAGGGGTCAGAGAAATGGTTAGAAGGGAGTTGCTGGCCGTCAACCTCAATTTTTGTGTGGCACAAGTTACAGTAAATGTGTCCATCAAAGATGTCGTTCACCCAGTCTGGTTTGTATTCACATGATGCACAATACCACATCTGCTCTGCCATTCTCGGATTACGGTAGAGAGCGACCAGCTGTGGCAGCAATGGGACATAGGTGAATTGTGAGCGTGGTCTGCCCCGCAAATCCAACCTTGGTTCATTGCAGAAAGTGCAATGCTGATCATTGATATAAGGGCCGACATAGCAACAGCATGAATTGATGCAACAATCAAATAATGTGGGCTCTACACCAGATAAAGCTGAGACACATGCACTGGCATGCGCAAGACTAGGAGGTGGTTCCTTGGGGAAGGCATGGGCAAGCATGGAGTACGTTCAAGTTGGCATACATGACTTGACCTTGAGCACAAAGGCACAGAGAGTAGAAAGGTCTTTGTCACTAATCTCTGTAGTTGTGGGTGAAAATGTAAATCAAAGGCCTGGATGATTGAGAATGCCTTGGACACACCTATATCAGCGAGGTCCTGCTCGAAGTGCTCACCCAATGTATGCCAAGCTGAAAGTCCGCCTTGGGGCATATCCTTGCCCTTGTCTTCAGAACTACTCAAAGGCCTGTTGGAGTCCGATTCTGACGTTGGTGACAGGCTTCTTCTCAGGTTATCTTCATCATCCGACTCTACAAGCAGTGCTTGCAATGACTTTGCTAAGTGAGAAAATGGCTTAGAAGAGCAACTAGTCACCTCTGTGGGAGAGATGGGCTCACTAACTGGTGAGTCCGCTAAACTCCAGTCCATGGGTTCGGAGATATCACAGGCCTCTTGTGGAACCAGCATAGGTTTGGGAACAGCAGCAATGCGTGTCTGTAACACAATCTTCTGGGAATGGCGAGGGTGTATTACCGACACTGTGTCCCAATGCCCAGTACTTGCCTTGACATGGGGCCTTGCTTTACCATCTAGGTGGCGTCTTGCTGTTTGAACAGAGACATTGAGGCCACAACCGCATTCACAAAGAACTTTTGGCATGACACAGAGCCCTAGCACAAGCGCTGAGCTCTGGATGAGTCGTACCTATCAAGATCAGGAGCCATACATACCAAGTTGATGCACACAACTGGCTTCGATCACGTTTGTATATGGAGAGAAAGGTGAGAGTAGCTGGTCTGTGTGCGCATGTAGGGCTCAGGATGAGTTGTACACATCAAGCTCAGGGGTGAGTTGTACATACCAAGCTGATTTGCACAGCTGGCTTCAATTGTGTTTGGATCTGGAGAGTAGGGTGTGAGTGGATGAGTTGTACACATCAAGCTCAGGGGTGAGTCATACATACCAAGCTGATGCATGCAGCTGGCTTCAATCGTGCTCGGTTCTGGAGAGTAAGATGGGAGTAGCTGGTCTGTGCATGCATGTAGGGCTCAGGAACTGGAACATGAAGTGGAACTTCTGAATATCATATCCCTATCACCATGTAGATGGGGGTTGAAAGCAACAGCCTGCTGATGTCAAACACCAGAAGTTAAAAGTCGATCAACCAAAAAAAAAACCCCCCACCTTAGTTCCACCATCTGTGATTCATCGATGCCCACCACTCATGGCACACGTGCGGGATCAACTCATCCTGGACCAAACCAAGAGAATCTGACTGGACAAGGACGACCACTGTGTGGACAGATGGCCACAGCTGTATGACAGGCCCTACAGAATAGAATCAATGAACAAGAAGCCAAACTACAAAAGCTTAAGGGTGCAAAGTCACTGAAATGCTACATTCACTTGCCTGATTATCTGTAGCTGATCTTGACAAGGTGTCAAGTCCGGGTCTACTCCGGTAGGGGGTCCGGTCAAGTCTGGACGAAAGTGGATGAAGGAGAAGGGCAGAGGGCTGGACAAGGGATTAGTCTGGCTGGAGTTGAGACCGATTGGATTCAACGACAAGGGGGTCGAGCGTTGATCCCTTGCGTAGGTTCCGGTCAAGGCGATAGAGTCGGAGACGGAGGCGGAGACAGACAGAGACTGGAGTAGAGACTAAGTTGATTTCAGACTAAGGAGTACAGGATAATCTACAGAGTACTTATACTAAGTGCAAACTAGGGACGAGTACTTACGGTGACAAGTAAACAGCCAAAAAGGCGGACAAGGGATAACTGGAGAAAGTACTAGGTCAGGTCCGGGTAAAATAAACCAGGTCCGATGAAAATGATACAAGGTGCAGGATATATCGAGAACACGGAGAACTCACGAACGAGCAGGGTAGACGGCGAGGTGTGGTAAAGAGTGAATGGGGTATAGACCAGGTGTCGTGCTTAACGGAAGTTAACTGCGCGAGCGCGACCGGAGTAAGTGGCGAGCGACCGGAGTTGAGCTGTAGAGCTGCGACGCGACCGGAGCGACCGGATAAGGCCCAGAGTTGGGCATGGTCGTAACACAAGGCCCTCACAGCCAAACATGACATGGAGCATCATGTTGCAATCAGCGGTGTTGGTAGAAAAGAACAAGAAACTATCGACAAACCTAAGGGTTCTGCAGGAAATGGGTTTGTTTTGATCGATGAGATGGAACTGCAAGACAAGAGGCAAACATACCTCAACATCCAGGTATGTGACACATTAACATTTGCCTAATTTAGTGAAGATTGTGACACTTGCTTGCCCAGCGCACTGTGCGTGCCCTTTGCCATAAAGGAGGCCTTGACTTGCAAAGAATGTACCGTCAACAGAGTATGTGTGACCTTGCTAATATATTTGAAGTGGTGAGTTTTCTTTGCATTGGATGACACTGGTACCAACTCAAGTGTTATGTCATAGGCCAAAAAATGCCATCCATATCTCAATCGTTTTAGAAACAACTGGGTGACTGTAGAACTTGTCAAGCAGTATCTAGCTAACTGCAGGAAGCACATGAAGATGCTCGAACAGCTCATCGCATCGGAGGTGGATGACCCAATTGGATCCGGTAGTGAAGGCCCCACAGGTGATGTATCTGGTGAAGTCCCAATTGATTCAGACTTGCTGTGACGGTAGGGCCATTTTCAATTCAAGCATGCACAACATTTCAACTGATGTCCTTCAGGTGCCAACATCTGCTCACATTGTACCATGGTAAGTACTGACAATGCTCATGTTGAGTCTTGACACATCTGACTTCTGACATCCAGTTTACCTTTGACTTCACAATTTTATATTCAACATTTATTGTGTGACATTCATCTCCAGATCCATGGCCCTCGGCCTACATACCACTGGTACCATTTTAGTTATTTTGTTGTTGTCCCATGTACATGTGTTATTCCCATAATTGAGTGTTTTTGCCTATCTGGACTGAGCTCGGATCAACTGGAATTTGGGAGTGGATTGTCAACAAATGCATTCAAGTGTATTTCAGCTGAGGAATGTGAGCAATGATGACCTGGTAGGCTGATACATTTGCACCAAAGAGCACGTGACTTTTGACCAGGGAATGTGTGATTTTCCTGCTGATTTTCAGCCAGACATCAGGTGATTTTGTCCATTGCGAAGCGGTCAGAACCCGGAGATAAAGGCCCACCAAAGTGGTGAGGAGCACCAAGTAAACTACGGGGTTATCACCATTTATTGTATTGTACTTTCACCCTGAATACAGTATACTTTCACCCTTGGTAGTGGTCAGAGCCTAGAGATAAAGGCCCACTAAAGTGGTGAGGAGCGCCAGGTAAATTATGGGGTTATCACGAGTTCTCACATTGTATTTTCACCCAGAATACAATATGTTTTCACCCTCTGTCCCAAAAATTGTACCAAGTGATTGGACCAAAGAATGGTTGAAAATCTCCAACTAACACATGAGTGATAATAATCTAGCACGGGTTTATTTCACCCACCCCATGGGTGATAGTATCCCAGAGTTTGGGTGAAATGCCAGAGGAATTTCACCTGGTCTACTTCCCACAGTGGACTTGAGCAAACGAACTTACTGGAAAAACAAGTGAAATGGTCAAAATTCCCGTACTCAAACTCGACGGACGAAACTGGAAAATTTACCGCGCGAAACTAATTGAGGCCGCAGCCACACACATAGTTGAACCCCTTGGAGTGTTGGCCGGCTGGGAGGAAAATGACGGAAGTGATGATTGGGAGGGACAAGATGCTACTGCCAAGTTTCTCATTTACCCTACTCTACCACTCGAACTCCTCCGCCCCATTCGGAAACTCAATACCGCGCACGAAATGTTCGTGTTTCTTGCACGCAGATTCCATGACTATGATCCGATCGAGAGGGATGCTGAAACTAAACTCACAACCTGCGCAAATGATGACAAACGTTATCTGTCAGCAAAAACCCCTACCAGCAAGAATGCAGCCACTGGCGCAGAACAGGAAGACCTACCTATGAAAGCCCTCAATCGAGGCACCAAAGATGTCAACGACAGAAATGTCGGACGCGAAGACCCACGCATGAGTGCTGATGCATTGGCGAAGGGCACTAGCGCTGAATGCGCAGATGGGACAGTTGTCCTACTCAAAAGCGAGCCGCACGAACCGCAAAACGAGCCGCAAAACTCACTGCCGCTGACACCGAGGCTGCCAATTGAGGGCGAGCCAAACGAGTGCAAGCAGGAGGTGGCAGAAAGCATCGCGACGGCAGCCACGGCTTGTGGAGTCAACGATGGCACCGAAACGGACGCGGACGTCGACAGGACGGCCTTGCTGGGCGGAGACCTGGCGGAGAGGGCTTGTGGAGTCGACGAGGGCGGACGAATGATCGCAGACATCAACAGGACAGCCACGCTGGGCAGAGAATCAGCAAAGACGGCTTGTGGAGTCGACGAGGGCACGGAAACGGTTGTGGACGTCGACGAAACAGCCTTGCTGGGCAGAGAACCAGTGGAGAGGGTCAGTGAAGTTGGCGAGGGCACCGAAACGGAGCGCGACAGTAAATCGCGACTCCAACAAACGAACTGCGAAGCAAATGGTCAGCGCAATGAAAACGCAAACGCAGACGTACCTAATGCATACGGACTCCTACCGCTCGAGGGGGAGTGGACAGTGTGTGCGAGCGGCGAAGGGACCAGCTCAAGTGGGCATGCAAAGGAATCGAACGCGGCGCTGAGCGCGGCAATCGCGTTGCCTGAGACAGCGGATGGTCCGAGCGAGTCCAGAGAGACCGAGGATGCCACGGAACACGAGTTGGAGAGTCGCAATCGAGGTACGAGTGAGCGAGCGAGCGTTGACGAGACGGAAGTGGTCGTCCAAACGCCTGTCGAATGTTGCCAGCAATTATGCATAGCAAATGGCAATGGAGATCGTGGAGTCGAACCCGTGGATGTTCCAGTCGAGTCGGAGACACTCAAAACCGTGTCAATCCAGTCGGAGGAGCCAAACGGCGGTGGAATACCGCGCGTGCACCTAGGAGGTACGCGTTGGCGTGCAGGCGATGCAAACGGACCTGGATGCGGAACGGATATGTCGAGAGGCCAGACGGAGATGTCGAAAGACCAGGCGGATGCGTTGAGACGGTGGACGGACACTCTGGATGTGTTCAACGGAGCTGAAACGGCTGGGATCAGTCATAGTGAAGGTGCTAGGACGTACCTTGGCGTTGGAGGCACGAAACGCGCCGTAAATGCGACGAATGGCATTAGGAGCCACACGGACGCGTCGACTGGGCACGGAGAAGTCCCAAGCGTCGAAACGGACGCGTTAACACCTGAAAACGCGACCCAGAACGTCAGCACACCACCAAAGAAGCCAAAACCGCCGGACTTACCTGGTGGAGCCACAAGATGGACTCCAGAGCACATAAACGGCTTCGGAAGCCATGCGGACGCGTCGAGCGGGCACAGAGACGTGCCAAACGTTCTGATGGACGCATTAACGACTGCAAACGAAGCAGAAATCGTCAGAACGCATGGAAACAGCTCCAAAACGCCAAACTCACCTATAGGGTCCGAGAAATGGCTGGTAGACGAAGCGGATCGCACCAGGAACCACGCAAGTGCGTCGAGCGTACGCACGGATGTGCCAAGCGTCGAAACGCACGTGAAAACGACTGCAAACGAAATAGAGACCGTTAGAACGCGTCAAAACGAGTCAGGAACGCAAAACTTACCTGATTGTGCCGCAAAATGGACTCTGGACGAGCCAAACGGCTTTGTAAACCGAGCGGATGCGTCGAGTGGGCACTGGGACGTGCAGAGCGTTGAAACGGAAGCGATAATACCTGCAAATGCGACCCAGATCGTCAGCATACCACGAAAGAAGCCCAAACCACCAGACTCACCTATTGAACCTGCGAAACAGCGTCCAGACGAGCCAAACGGCTTCGTAAACCCAGCGGACGCGTCGAGTGGGCACACAGACGTGCCAGGCGTCGAAACGGACGCGAGAACGACTGCAGACGCGACGAAAACCGTCAGACCAAGTCGAAACGACTCAAAAACACGAAACTCACCTGAGAGCGCCGCAAAATGGACTCCAGACAAGCCAGACGGCTGCGGGAGCCAGACGGATGCGTCAAACGCATGCATGGACGTGCACTGCGGTGGAAACGAGACGGAAATGGCTACAAACGAAGTACAACGCGTCAGAACGAGTCGAAACGCGCCGAAAATGCAAGACTCACTTGTAGAGGCTGCAAAGCAGCGCTCTGACGAGCCAAATGGCTCCAGGGACCACACGGACGGGTTGAGCGTACGCACGGAGACGCACAGCGTTGGAAACGCGACGGAAACGGCTGAAAACGAAGCAGAAACCGTCAGAACGCGTCAAAACGGCTCGAAGACGCAAGACTCGCCTAACGGGCGCGATATCTCGACGCCCAAGCTTCCTAGACGATGGAAACGGGTTAGCACAGGTGAAGTTGACGTATACGCACCGTGGAACGCCCCAGTGGAGGCGTTAGGCACCGCAAACCGAACGTTTGCGTTCGGAGAGGTCGAGAGCAGAGACGAGGCGATTGCGCCAGGCGTTGAGGTCGAGAAGGCTGGAGATGGCGACGGCGATGGAAACGGAGGTGATGGTGACGATGGCGACGCGAACGGCACGACTAGCGGCGGCGACGCCGACTCAACGCGAGTCGAGGCAGCGCTGCTAGCTGCAGAGGGTCAGCATACACGCTACATCCGAAGATCGCGACGAAACAACTCACCTGTGTCGTACGAGCCACCCATCCTATCTGCAAGGTGTCCGAACGGACTCGTTAGGCGTCGACGGCGACGCGGAAGGCTCAAGATCGAGCGAATAAACTGCAATCAAGTCAGCCAAATGCCAGAAGTCGAAACCACTTACCTAGGACGCGCACGCGCGACGCAGCCACCCGGGAACGCCCAGAACCGAGCCTATGGAGTCGTTAGACCCAGGCGTCGACGCGGGCGAATCAAGATCGAACCTAGAAACGTCAGTCGGACGCGAAACGGCGGAAACGCCTACCTTAGACGCGTTAACGCGATCCGGTCGACATGGAGACCTAAAAAGCATATAAGAAGGTTAGACGGACTTACCTGCGAGTTTAGGATGCCGGGGGAGCATCGACGCAACGACGGAGACTACGGATGAAGTCATCGCGCGCTGCAAATCAGCGCAGGCATATGAGCGCGACGCGACTTACCAAATCGGGCAACGACGCGGAAGTCACGCACCACACAAACCTTCGCATTCACAAGTCTCAAATCCTATTCGAATCGGACACATTTATTTGGAAACACATTCTTTTGGATATAGCTAAGTACACTCATTGATTACTTTTACTATCCTTTCTTTCCATTACCCCACTCTGTTTATGGGGGAGTGTTGGAGATAAACAGACTGTTATGGTTTGTTTACATACTTACATAAGCATACATCGCACTACAGTAGTTTCTATTACTATAGTCCCTCAGTAGCTTGCCAGACTACTGAGGGTGAGTACCACTGAGTACCTTGTCTATTCCTTACTGATACCTTGTAGTTACTATACAGGTATATCTAATATACTAGTAGCTTGCCAGACTACTGAGGTTACTATACAGCTCCTTCTCCCTTCTTCTAGGCTAGACCTTCCCTGTGCAGACCACCACCTTTCTATAGGGAACAGATTACAGTGGCATTTTGATGCATTAAATGGATGGAAAGGCTGTATGAGGGTGTCATGCAACATTACCAACACTGTAATGCTTCACAATCATTCAGTGATGGATAACTAATGCATTACCGATGGATTTTGATTGACACAAAATATCACCTTGTTTAACAAGGTCACTGCAACTGGAAATCTGTCAAGTTTTTTTGAATCTCCACAGTGGCTCACTTTCAAAGCTCCATCTGAAAGACTGTATACTACACATGTGCTTTCATAGACAATAATCATACCTGTTTTGTTCTACGATCAAGTATGCCCAGCCATTCATCTTCTAACCATAGGTATTCGCTAGGATGGTGGGTGAACAAACACTCATCAAAATTGCACAAAAGGTGATTGCTGTTTCTCCCACAACTTCACAATAAGGCTATATACATATGCGTTGAATGGAGTCAATTTGCCAGTTGGAGGTGTGCCAAGATTAACTGAGCGAATTGATCGTTGTAACTTGTGATGCACAGTATCCATGATAGAGTGAACTAGTAAGAAGGAACCAAATCAGTCATAGGGCACGCATGTATTCATAGATAGGGGTTGGGTTCATCAGAAATCAGCCAATGTCAGTCAGTGACAGATTGATTATAAAGGGAGTAATCTCCCTTTACTGCTGACCACTAGGTGGTCTATACTAGTGTAGTAGCGCTTCCGCTTACATAAGCAGAAGCGCCCATATATATAGCGCTGGCGCTAATTACATAAGCTAACTACCCTTTAACTACTCTACTACTGTACTATCACCTACCCTCAATATAACACAGGTCGTGTTCGTTGAGGGTGTGACTATCAGTTATCAGAGCCAGCAACCACTTACATTGATGTTAGCTCTTGAAAGAAAGGCTCTCTGCGTGCATGACCCTGTAATGTGAACAACTTCAATTTTATCAGCTCCACAGTGAAACCAGCAAGGCCCACCCTTGGCACCAGTTTTAGGAGGTTCCCACGGTCTTGAGACGTGGTTTCTTTGGACGAATGATTGTGTCTCGGAGACCCCATCAGAATATGAGGGTTCCTGCCAAATCCAAAGATGGATAGACCATCTTTGTGAGCATTTTAACTGATCCTCCGCCATCTGCTGTAGGGCTTTGCCATGTTACCCCGGCCCCTTACAAGCGTGGTGTGAACATTCTCCCACGCTCCGATGCTATCATCCACCATCGCATCGCCGTTCGCAGACCATTGTCCCCGCCCTCTACAGATCCTCTCCATGGACCCTTTGTCATTCATTTTTATGTTAGAGCCATATTTTTTCTGTGCTTCTCATAATATATTTTGTATGTAGTATCTATCCATCTTCGGATATGTCTGTCATTGCGATTGAAACTGTTTGCATACTCGTTCTTGCAACGCTCAAGTGATGATACAGAGGACATCTCGACCATGACTATCTTCAACTTACATCATGTATCAAGGGTTTTCGTCTAGGGAAGGTCATCAACACTCCATTCGGGTATAATCTACAGTAAGCAGGGTTGAAAGGACGTGCACAATGAAGACCACCTAGACACAGTGCGATATACATCAAGCGTTTGAATTACCGTCCATTCCGTGCATCTCTTTGTCCCCCTCACAGTTGTTTGGAGGGTGTAGCGTCCCGGGATTGTTGTTACTATCTGGATGGGGAACACCAGGACCTCCATGCGCCAGAGGGAGGTGAGGAGGATAGAACCAATAGAAATTTGGTGGCAGGTAGGGTGAATACCCATCATTGCCACCAATCGTGCCATTATAGTAGCCGTCATGGAATCGAGTCGGTGCATTGCGATCTGGGTGCTCCAACTGCAGACTTGCAGCACCACGAGGGTTGGGTGGAGGGTATGCAGGGTGGTAGTGTGGCGGCATATATGGTATTGGTCCGTAGGGTCCATGCTGCGAAGGGTACCAGCCAGTGTTGTTATATTGCATGCGGTTGTCCCCGGGACCTACATCAGGGTGCTGTGGGAACGGCGGGCACATACCAGGCCCAGGAGGATGCTCGAGGCGTTGTTCAGGTAATGGTGGCGGACGGGGAGCAAAGGGATTAGCACCATCATAAGACAAGGGTGCAGGAATGGGAGAATGCGCAGCTTGGTGTTCAGGATCCTCAGGCGATGCATTTGAAGCCAGTTGACCCTCTTGACTCTTACCCACAAGGCCCTCCTCAGCAGCTACAAGCCTTGCCGATGCTGAGGTCATGGTAGTTGTCTGCTCGACCATCGAGGGGACTGCCGGATAGATTCTCGATCGCAAGCAGAATGCGTCCTCAGGATCAGTTTGTGACACACGGGCTGATGGGTTGTGGACTAGTCTGGGTTTTGGTCGTTGTTTCTGGCTGCTTGCGTTATCCGTATGACCATCCACCAGGCTCCTAGCCCGCAGCGGCACTGAAATGGTTGTGCAGAAAAAGCGGATGATAGATAGATGATAACTTACACTGAATGTTTGTTGGAGGGTCCATGGCTGCATCTGCTGCTGTGTGCTCGAGTCCAGAGGCTGTCACCATCTCAACATCCATCGAGGGGACTGCCGGATAGGTGATTCTCGATGGCAAGCTGAATGCGTCCTCAGAATCAGCTTGTGACACATGGGTTGATGGATTGTGGACTTGTCTGGGTTTCGAATGTTGTTTCTGGTTACTTGAGCTGTTTGAATGACCATCCACCGGGCTCCTAGCATGTGGCGGTACTGAAATGGTTGTGCAGAACACATGGATGATAGATAGACAATGACTTACACTGAATATCTGTTGGATGGACCATGGCTGCATCTGCTGCAGTCTGCTCGAGTCCGGGTACTGCCACCATGTCGACATCTGGCGGTAAGGGTTTTCCTGCATGCTGATCGGAATCCTGGTTGCAAGGCTCAGCCCTCGTGGTAAGGCACGGTTGGGTATCACTGGAATGGGGAGACGTGGTTTCCTTTTCGGCTTGCTTCACAGGCACTATAACAGGGGGTCAGTGAAAGACAGCCGTTAGGAGAAGTATGCAACCTGTAGAGGAGGTTTTGCTGCTCTCTGTGACTGACGGTTGGGAGCCCTTTGCGGCCGCTATGATAGGATGGAATTAGTGATGTGAAATATGGAAGTGAGAAGGAAATACATACCATTCATAGATGGCACTGGACGCAAATCTGTAGTAGAGACCAACAGCTTCTCCGCAAGGGGGGCTACAAGTTACACAGGACACAATTAGTGGTGGGAAATGCAGACGTGAGAGGAGACATACATACCATTCATAGATGGGACTGGACACAAATCTGTAGCGGAGGCAAACAGGTTCTCCGCAGAGGGGTCAACATGATGGCCCTCTGCGGATGGTTGTGCACAATTAGTGGTGGGAAATACAGACGTGAGAAGAACTATGCATACCATTTATAGATGGGACTGGACGCAAAGAAAACAGGTTCTCTGCAGAGCGATCAACACGGTGCTCTGCAGATGGTTGTGCGTGATCTGTGGTTGAGGCTACAACTTGTTGCACAGGACACGATTAGCAGTGGGAAATACGGATGTGAGAAGAAGCATACATACCATTCGTAGATGGGACTGGATGCAAATCTATAGCAGAAGCAAACAGGTTCTCCACAGAGGGATCGACACGGGCCTCTGCAGATGGTTGTGCACGATCTGTGGTTGAGGCTACAAGTTGCACGGAATGTAGAAGTGTGGAGGAATATACATACCATTGACTTTAAAGGGTACTGAGTGGGAATCAGCATATACACGTGAGTTCCCCACAGAGGGATGGATGCGAGCCTCTACGGATGGTTGGGCACACTGTTCAATGGACGACTCTTTGTGTTGCACTGTAGATGACGTGTGTTCAGGGGCTTGGCATGCTGCAGATCCCTCATCCGAGGAGCTGTAGAGCTCGAGTGGGGAGGAGGGAATGCGACGAGTCCTTCGCTTCATTCCAGCCACCTGGCCAGGTTGCTTCCCTTTTGATGATTCCATGGGTGGCCACTCTTTGCCTGATTCATCAGCAGCCGGTCTCTTGGCCTTTCGGGAAGATAACATAGTCTTCGGCTTATGTTTGCGCGACATCAAGGCTTGCTCATACTCGCAATCCACAGAGCTTGCATGTGAGTCCTCGTCTTCTTTATTTTTGCGTTCCATTTCTGCCTTGTGGTTGGATGCTGTCGAAGACCTCGAATCGCTTGACAGTTCAATAACCAAAGGTTTTTTCTTCTTGAGATCAGTTGGTATTACAACTCTGGCGGTGTTGCGCTTGGGAGGGTTGATAGCACGTGTCCTCTTCTGACATGATTCCTCTTTAAGACCCGTAGACACACCAATGTCATCGGAGTCTTCGATTACAATCTGCTCTTGGATCCTGGGCATAGTAACCGCTTTCTTCACCCGCGTTGCAGCCTTGTTAGGGAGGCACTTGGGACCCTCCCAGTCACTCTCCAAGTTGCAGAACATTCGTTTGGCGTGACTCTTCTTGGAGTCATACGGGGGTGCAGCTCCTATTATGACTGGTTCCTCAGAGCTTACTAGAGCAGCTATGTCACCGTCAGTTCACTTGTAACATACCATGCAAGATATATTACATACCTTTGAGATGTGGAACCGATCGTATGTGCAGCTGGCTCTCCCCTATGTCATTCATGGCAGCCAGGAGCTTTGAACATTCGGCAAGTGTAAGGTCACAAATGCCCTTGGGCATGGTGCGAGAGCGACGTTCTTCACCTGGGAACATTACCCCATCAGGCCAGTTGACTAAGACCAATCCAGATGATGCTAGACGGGGAAGCATTTGTTTCCATGGAAAGAGTTTCCCAGATCCCCACTTCTGGCCATGTTCCTCTTTAATAAGGTCAGTAGGATCTCATAGACAGCGCAATACAACACACCGAACAGGCCACGCAGCCGATGCTTGACCTGATCATGGTCCTCTCTGTCCTCAGAGCAATCCTGGCTTGACTTGACCCTCGGATCGTTGATTTCCTCCACTTCATCTTTCACTGTAAATTCAGTGATGTCGAAGGCTTCGTCTATGGCCAGTTTGGACACCTGATTACTGTACTTGTAGGTTGGTGGACAGCGCAATTAAATACTTTGCCATGTGCTTACTAAATATGTGCCTTGAAGTGGCCGATAATCTCGTCGTCCCCTGCGCGGCAACGTTCCACAAAGAACTTCATTGCTATTTAATATCCTGATTGAACAATGATGTAAAAGACTTGCCTTCTCTGCACCAGATGTGGTGAATGCATGTCCAAGTCCAGCATCTTGATTGATGACTTGCCTGGCCAAAAGGTAGGCGCCCTCGAATCCATGTGCTTTGCTCAGCGCGTTGAACTAGAAAACATATCAATTCACAAGTCATTCAGCAAACAAATCTTGACGTACGGTATGATTGAGGTTCTTTATGGTCTTATCAAAAAGCTGCTGGTGTTGCGCAATCATACCACCCATGTTCTCTAATTCCTTCGCTTCCTTCCATGTCTCGAGGATCGTAGTGTATGTATCTTTGTACTGCTCCTTGAAAAGGGCATAGCAACATTTTCGAATGTCAGGTGTCGGTGTCCCCATCACATGCTCGCCTATGGGAAGGCGAGCCAGTTCCTGCTCCGTATTCTCCGCGAAATACATTGAGTATGAATTCCATATGTTCCCTCCATGGCTATGGGAGTGCTGGTGAATGTAATGGTTAGATACTTGGTGAAACGGCATCTTCACGCGGGCAGCTAGTTTGCTAAACATTTCATTAATTTCCTCAAAGCCTTCATTAAGGACAGAAATGACGGAGTCAGGGACACGTCCAACTACGGAGCCTTGTTTGCCCTTGTCATACAACGCGGCTCCATTGGTGGAGTCTGTCACGACCGCGTGACACCTGGTGACTCCGCAAGGCCTCTAGACTGTTGTAGACTCAAGTCCGATCGTGATCGGACACCTCCGACGCTACGTATCCATCTCCGCTCCGACAATTGACGCTCCATCTCCTTTTAGTAAATAGTTCCGCGCTTACGCCTCCGGTTATTGTATGCTTCCGTTCCACTTCCGTTCCTGTTTCCCTTGTTCCCATTTTAGATTAGATCTGATTACTCATAGCTGTGTTCCGTTAACCTTTTGATCCGTTATGCTTATCACTGATCTCCGTTCCGTGTATGTTACTCATCCGTTTGTCATCCGCAGACTCTTAGCTACGTCTCCGCTATGTCTCTCCTCCGCTTCTCAGTTACTATACATATCCGATGTAAAGTATAAGTACTCCGCACGCTGAGCGGATTGTCCCTCAGTTCGAATATCATCTTGAATACTTCCTGCGAACTCCCCTCTGTTCTCCTCTGTCTCCTCTGCCTTCTGGCAACTCCGACCTTCGTTGGACCTCCGTCTCTCTGTCTCTTAGTCCTCCGAAATACGAGGACGCAGGTATCGCAAGGGCGCAGCACATACGCTGAAGCCAAGTCCTCAACACCTCCGCATCTCCTCCGCCTGTCGTCGACATCCCTTCGTACTTATCTCCACCCATGTCAGAGTTCGTCGGAGGAACCGGTTCTGACAGTATATTTGAAACTCACTCTTGCACGCCTGCTAATTACTCTCAATCATGACTAGTCGCTCAATCATCACTACCCATGCTCAGTCTCGTGCGCTCGAAGAGCGCCAGGAGGCACTCAATGCGCCCTCCACTTCCCGAAACGATTTGGCCGAAGAAGGAGAGTTCCTCTCCTTCTCCAATCACAATACTCCGCCTGGGGCTCCCGCCCCCGATCCCACTACTCCAACCCCCGCTCCGCGCCGCCCCAACAAGTCTGGAGTTTACTCCACGCGTCGTTTCGACAACGCCCTGGACATCTACGGTGACGGCTACCCTGGTGGTGATGGTGGTGGCGGCGGAGATAGCAACCTGCCTTCTCCCAACCCACCAGATGTCCTGCTACCAGACTCCCCTATCCCTTCCGCTTCAACTCCGACTCCAGACCCCTTGCTCCTATTTGCACAGGCGGTCCAGGCGCTGACCAAGGTCGCTACGGCATCTGCCGACCGCGACTCCTCTTCGGGTTGCACCAAAGTCCACGAACCTGACACGTTCGACGGAACTGATCCGCGCAAGCTCCGCGCATTCCTTGTTCCGTGCGAACTGAACTTTCAGGATTGCCCCAAGGCTTTCGCCTCCGACCGCGCTAGGGTCACCTTCACGCAGTCCTACCTAAAGGGCATGGCCCTCAAGTGGTTCGAACCGGTGTGAGTCAAAGTGTGGATTTGGGTCGGAGTAATAACCCAAACACAACACCAACAAAGGACTACGAAATTGTGCGAGTGGTGGTTTGCCTCCGCGGTGTCCAGAGAGGATGTGCTGAGGAGGGGGAG
>Ga0307516_10001919_pt1 | contig 28473 bp, 26 predicted proteins | sample 19_EM_MG_FD_203310 | JGI IMG/M metagenome (GOLD analysis project Ga0307516, IMG submission 203310) | Populus trichocarpa ectomycorrhiza microbial communities from riparian zone in the Pacific Northwest, United States - 19_EM | ecosystem: Host-associated > Plants > Roots > Unclassified | place...
GGTGCGGTCAGCGTCATGCCGCCGAAGCCGGCATCGACGACGTACTGGTGCGAGCCCAGATCGACCACCAGCAGCATGTGCGTGCGCGGCCGGACCATCTCGGCCGGCATGTTCCAGAGCACACGCGCGGCGTGGTCGGTCACTGAAAAGCCCAGCGTGCGCAACGCCGCGCCGAGCAGCGCGTTGTGCTCGTAACAATACCCGCCGCGCCCGCCGCGCACGAGCTTGTCGTGCACGGCGTCGGGGCCGAGGCGCACGGGCACGCCGAGCCAGGGGTCGAGGTTTTCGAAGCTGATGCTGCAGGCGTGGGCGTGCTGGATCGCGGCCAGCGTCTCCAGCGTTGTGTTGCATGCGCCGGTGTGGCCGATGCGTTGCAGATAGGCGTCGAGTTGAGCAGGTTTCAATTCGGTAGCTCCCATGGTTCTGCGCTGCTCGGTCCGGGCAAGGAACTCATTCCGCCGACAACTTCCGATCTTTGATCAGCGCATGCCAGAACTTCGTTTCGGTCTGGATGAACGCACCCAAGGCCGGCCCGTCGGTAGGCACCACTTCGAGGCCGAAGTCTTCGAGCCGTGCGCGCACTTCGGGAACGCTGATCGCCTTGTTCATCTCGCTGGTGAGCTTCGCGACGATTTCCGGGGGAGTGCCCTTCGGGGCGAACAAACCTTGCCACGCGGTGACCTCGAAATCCTTCAGGCCATCAGCGCGCCCGATCTCGTCGAGCGTGGGCACATCGGGCAAGGAAGGAATGCGCTTCTTCGACATGACCGCCAGCGCCTTGACCTTGCCGGCCTTGATCTGCGGCAGGCCCGCGGCGGTGTCGAGCACCATCATCGGCACCTGGCCGCCGATCACGTCCTGCACCGCCATGGCCGTGCCGCGGTAAGGCACGTGCACGACGAAGGTGTTGGTGCGGTCCTTGAACAGTTCCATCGCCAGGTGGTGCGGGCTGCCCACGCCGGGAGAGGCGTAGCTGTACTTGCCGGGGTTCTTCTTCAGCTCGTCGATCAGCTGCTTTGCGCTGGTGAAACCCGAGGCCGGGTTGACGGCCAGGATCAGTGGGAAGCGCGCCATGAATCCGATCGGGGCCAGGTCTTGCGGGTCGTACGGCACCTTCTTGTACATGGCGGTGTGGAACACCATCGCGCCGTTGTCGCCGGTGACGATGGTGTAGCCGTCGGGCGGCGACTTGGCGGCGTTGTCGGTGCCGATCATGCCGGCCGCGCCGGGGCGGTTGTCGATCACGATGGTCTGGCCGAGTTGTTTGCCGAGCTGCGGCGCAAGCTGGCGCGCCAGGAAGTCGGAGCCGCCGCCGGCCGGGTAGGCCACGACCCAGCGCAGCGGCTTGTTCGGCCAGGCCTGGGCCTGCGCGGCGAAGGGGGCGATGGCCAGCAGGCTGCTCAGTGCAGCGCTGGCGCACAACAGCGTGCGGCGGGTCGCGGTGACGTGGATCATGGGTGGGCCTTCGGCAATGGGATGCGCGATCTTAGCGAGCAGCGCCGCCGCGGGGTCGGGCGTTTCGATCGGGCAAAGCCCCAATCGAAACGGGGCCGGCCCCTTCGCTACACTGCCGTCGCATCTCTCGCTCACCTCAACACATGGCCGGTCTGACACCTCAAACCCCGCAGCCCACTGCGATCACCGTGCACCAGCAGTCGCGCGTGCTCGAAATCGGGTTTTCCGACGGCAAACAATTCCGCATTCCGTTCGAGCTGATGCGTGTGTACTCGCCATCGGCCGAAGTGCAAGGCCACGGCCCTGGGCAGGAAGTGCTGCAGACCGGCAAGCGCGAGGTCGGCCTGAACGGCCTGGAGCAGGTTGGCAACTACGCGGTGCAGCCGAGCTTTTCCGACGGCCACGACACCGGCATCTTCTCGTGGGACTACCTCTACTTCCTGGGTTCGCAGCAAGACGAACTCTGGCGCAAGTACGAAGAGCGCCTGCTCGCCGCCGGTGCCGATCGCGACACGGCCACGGTGGCCAAGGCCGCGTCGGCCTGCGGCCACAAGCACTGACCCCGGCGCAACCATGAGCGACACCCACTTCGGTTTCCAGACGGTCGACGAGTCGCAGAAGGCCGGCCGCGTGCGCAGCGTGTTCGATTCGGTCGCGTCGAAGTACGACGTGATGAACGACCTGATGTCGATGGGCCTGCACCGCGCGTGGAAGGCCTACACCGTGGCGGTGGCGAACCTGCGCGAAGGCCAGAGCGTGCTCGACATCGCTGGCGGCACCGGCGATCTTGCGCGTGCCTTCGCGAAGAAGGTCGGCCCGCGCGGCACCGTCGTGCACACCGACATCAACGAAGCCATGCTGCGCCAGGGCCGCGACCGGCTGCTCGACGAGGGCCTGGTCTTGCCCACCGCGATCTGCGACGGCGAGACGCTGCCCTTCGCCACCGGCAGCTTCGACCTCGTCAGCGTCGCCTTCGGGCTGCGCAACATGACCCACAAAGACAAGGCACTGGCCGAGATGAATCGCGTGCTCAAGCCCGGCGCGCGTTTGCTGGTACTCGAATTCTCGAAGGTCGCGCAGCCGCTGGCCAAGGCCTACGACTGGTACTCGTTCAAGGTGCTGCCGCGCATCGGCGAACTGGTGGCGCGTGATGGCGAGAGTTACCGCTACCTCGCCGAGTCGATCCGCATGCACCCGGGCCAGGCTGAACTGAAGGCGATGATGAAAAGTGCCGGCTTCGGCCATGTGGACGTGCACAACCTGAGCGCCGGTGTGGTCGCGCTCCATGTCGGCATCAAGTGCTGATCAGGCGGGTGCCGGTGCGGTCATGAATCTTTCGTCTCACCGCATTCCAGGCCGCGGCATCAACCGCCGGTCCAGCGCGTCGGCGGCGGTGTGCGTGGGGCTGGTGCTGGCGCTTGGCTGGCATCCGCAGGCGAATGCCGGCGGCCTCGGCAGCGTGGCCGCTTCACTCGGGCTTTTCGTGGCGCTCGCGGCCTTGTTGATGAGCCAGGCCATGCCCGTGCCGGTGTCGGCCAACGTATTGCCCATGCTCGGCTTCACGCTGCTGGCCTTTGCTGCCGCGCTGCTGCTCTGGCGCACGCGCAGTGCGCCGTTCGCCGGCGGCGTGCTGTCTCTGGCGCCGCGCGCCGCGCGCATGCCGGTCGCGCGCCGTGCGGTTGCGGCGCCGGTGGCGCTGCCCGAAGGCATCGATCGCGACCAACTGCTGGCCGATCTGCGGCGCCAGTACGTACGGCTGCAGGCGGCGTGGGACGCGCGCGAAGTCGAGGTGCTGCGCGCGCTCACCACACCCGAGATGCTGGCCGAGCTGTGCGCCCAGTTCCCCGAGGAGCAGAGCGATCCGAATTGCACCGGTGTGCTGACGCTGCACGCGGCCCTGCTCGGCTTCGACGAAGTCGGCTCGGCCTATCTGGCCAGCGTCGAATTCTCGGGAATGATCCGCGAACGCGCCGAGGGCGGCGCGATGCCGTTCAGGGAACTGTGGATGCTGGCGCGGCCCCGGCACGACGGCGCCGAGTGGCAATTGGCGCGCCAGCTCGATCTGCCTTAGACGCGTGTGCTGTATGGGCGCGACGTGCCGATCAGCGATCAGTAGACCTTGTCCTTCAGCAGCCCCTGCAGGTACTGCCCGTAGCCGTTCTTCAACATCGGCTGCGCCAGCGCTTCGAGTTGTTCGGCCGTGATCCAGCCCGAGCGGTAGGCAATCTCTTCGGGGCAAGCCACCTTCAGGCCTTGGCGTTTTTCGAGCGTGGCGATGAACTGGCTCGCTTCGAGCAGGCTGTCGTGCGTGCCGGTGTCGAGCCACGCGTAACCCCTGCCCATGATCTCGACGCTGAGCTGGCCCTGGCGCAGGTAGGCCGCGTTCACATCGGTGATCTCGAGTTCGCCGCGTGCCGACGGTTTGATCGCGGCGGCGATGTCGCAGACCTGCTCGTCGTAGAAGTACAGGCCGGTCACCGCGTAGTTGCTCTTCGGCGCCTTCGGCTTTTCTTCGATGCTGAGCGCGCGCTTGCGGTCGTCGAACTCGACCACGCCATAACGCTCGGGGTCGTGCACGTGGTAGGCAAACACCGACGCGCCGCTCGTGCGGCGGGCCGCGCTTTCCAGCAGCTCTTGCAGCGCGTGGCCGTGGAAGATGTTGTCGCCCAGCACCAGCGCGCTCGGCTTGCCACCGACGAAGTTCTTGCCGAGGATGAAAGCCTGCGCCAGGCCATCGGGGCTGGGCTGCACGCAGTAGCTGATGTTCACGCCCCAGCGCGAGCCGTCGCCGAGCAGGGCTTCGAAGCGTGGAATGTCTTGCGGTGTGCTGATCAGCAGGATCTCGCGCATGCCGGCGAGCATCAATGCCGACAGCGGGTAGTACACCATCGGTTTGTCGTAGACCGGCAAGAGCTGTTTGCTCATCGCCAGCGTGGCCGGGTGCAGCCGCGTGCCGGAGCCGCCGGCGAGGATGATGCCTTGGCGTTGGGGTGTGGTCATGGTGTTCAGCCCAGAACTTCGGTGAGCAATCGGTCGACGCCGGCTTGCCAGGTCGGCAGGCTGAGGCCGAAGCTGTCGCGCAGCTTGTTCGTGTTCATGCGTGAATTGCCCGGCCTTCTGGCGGGTGTCGGAAAAGCGCTGGTCGGCACCGGCTCGATGGCATCGGGCGCGACCTTGATGGGCCGCCCCGCGGCCCGCGCGAACTCGATCACGTGGCGCGCATAACCGTGCCAGGTGGTCTCGCCCTGGGCGACGGCGTGGTACGTGCCGGCGAGCTCGATGCGTTGCGCTGCGGCGCGCACCGCGTGGGCGGTGATGTCGGCGAGCATGTCGGCGCCGGTCGGTGCGCCGAACTGGTCGTCGATCACGGTCAGGTGCTCGCGTTCGGCGGCGAGCTTGAGCATGATCTTCGCGAAGTTGCCGCCGCGTGCCCCGTAGACCCAGCTGGTGCGGAAGATCAGGTGCTTGCAGCCGCTGGCGCGGACGGCTTCTTCGCCTTCCAGCTTGGTGGCGCCGTAGACGTTGAGCGGGCCGGTCTTCGAGTCTTCGAGCCACGGCGTGCTGCCGCTGCCGTCGAACACGTAGTCGGTGCTGTAGTGCACCAGCCAGGCGCCCAGGGTATTGGCTTCGCGCGCCAGCACCGCCGGCGAGGTGGCGTTCAAGGCGCGCGCGACGTCGGGCTCGCTCTCGCACTTGTCGACCGCCGTGTGCGCTGCCGCATTGACGATGATCTGCGGCGCCACCGCGCGCACCGTGGCGGCGAGCGATTCGGGCTTCGAGAAGTCGGCCGTGAGCGGCCCGGGGCTGTCGAAATCGAGCGCCACCACGTCGCCGAGCACGGCGAGCGAGCGTTGCAATTCCCAGCCGACCTGGCCGTTCTTGCCGAGCAGCAGGATCTTCATGGCTTGGCGTGTGATTTGGCGGCTGCGCCGTACTGCGTGTCCACCCAGTCGCGGTAGGCGCCGCTCTGCACGTGCGCCACCCAGTCGGCGTGTTCAAGGTACCAGCGCACGGTCTTGCGGATGCCGGTCTCGAAGGTCTCGGCCGGCTTCCAGCCGAGTTCGCGTTCGATCTTGCGCGCGTCGATGGCATAACGCCGATCGTGACCGGGTCGGTCGGTCACGTACGTGATGAGCCGCGCGTGGCTGCCGGCCGCATCGGGCCGCATCTCATCCAGCAGTGCGCAGACCGTCTGCACGATCTCGATGTTGGGCTTCTCGTTCCAGCCGCCGATGTTGTAGGTCTCGCCCGGCGTGCCGCGCTCGAGCACAGCGCGGATCGCCGAAGCGTGGTCTTTCACGTACAGCCAGTCGCGAATCTGCTGGCCGTCGCCATACACCGGCAGCGGTTTGCCGGCGAGTGCGTTGACGATCATCAGCGGGATCAACTTCTCGGGAAAATGGTACGGGCCGTAGTTGTTCGAGCAGTTGCTCGTGAGCACCGGCAGGCCGTAGGTATGGAACCAGGCACGCACCAGGTGGTCGCTGGCGGCCTTGCTGGCCGAGTACGGGCTGTTCGGCTCGTAGGTGCGGGTTTCGGTGAAAGCCGCTTCGCCCTTGGCGAGCGAGCCGTAGACCTCGTCGGTGGACACATGGTGGAAGCGAAAGCCGGTCTTGTCCGCGCCCTGCAAGCCGGACCAGTAGGCGCGTGTCGCTTCGAGCAGCGTGAACGTGCCTTCGACGTTGGTCTTCACGAACGCGGCCGGGCCGTGGATGCTGCGGTCGACATGGCTTTCGGCCGCGAAGTGGATCACCGCGCGCGGTTTGTGCTGCGCCAGCAGGCGGTCGAGCAGGGCGCGGTCGGTGATGTCGCCGTGCACGAACACATGGCGTGCATCACCCTTCAACGACGCCAGACTCTCCAGGTTGCCGGCGTAGGTGAGTGCGTCGAGGTTCAGCACTGGTTCGCCGACTTGTTCGATCCAGTCGAGAATGAAATTCGCGCCGATGAAGCCGGCGCCGCCTGTGACAAGAATCATGGGAATGCGGGTGGTGAGGAGTGAGGGGCCGGGTCAGCCCGCGAACCCGTTCGGGTTCAGATTTTGCCAGCGCCAGCTGTCGGCACACATCGTCTGCAGGTCGCGCGTGGCGTGCCAGGCGAGCAGCTGGTTGGCCCGCGTCGGGTCAGCGTAACAGGCGTCGATGTCACCGGCGCGACGCGGAGCGATCTGAAACGGCACGCTGCGCCCGCTCGCCTGCTCGAACGCACGCACCAGTTCGAGCACGCTGCTGCCGCGGCCGGTGCCGAGGTTGGCAACGATCGAACCCTTGCCGTCGAGCAGGTAGCGCAGCGCGGCGACGTGGCCTTCGGCCAGATCGCTGACGTGGATGAAGTCGCGCACACCGGTGCCGTCGACCGTGTCGTAGTCGTTGCCGAAGATGTTCAGGTGCGGTCGTTTGCCGACCGCCACCTGGCTGATGAAGGGCATCACGTTGTTCGGTATGCCCCGCGGGTCTTCGCCGATCAGCCCGCTTGCGTGGGCACCCACGGGGTTGAAGTAGCGCAAGGTGGCGACGGCCCAGGCCGGGTCGGCCGTTTGCAGGTCGCGCAGCACGGTTTCGCTCATCAGCTTGGTGGCGCCGTAGGGGTTGGTCGCCGACAAGGGCGCGTCTTCGCGGATCGGCAGGCTCTCGGGCTTGCCGTAGACGGTGGCGCTGGAGCTGAACACCAGCTTCTTGCAGCCGTGCCGCTCCATCGCCTGGCACACCGTGAACAGGCCGTTCAGGTTGTTGGCGTAATAGGCCAGCGGCTTCGAGGTGCTTTCGCCCACCGCCTTGAAGGCCGCGAAGTGAACCACGGCGTCGATCGGTTCGCGGGCGAACACCGCGTCGATGGCGGCGGCGTCGCAGACGTCGGCCTGAACGAAATCGGGCGTCACGCCGCCGAGGGTCTTCAATCGAGGCAACACCTCGGGCGAGCTGTTGCAGAAGTTGTCGATACCGAGCACGCGGTAACCCGCCGCGAGCAGCGCCAGCCAGGTGTGCGAGGCGATGAAGCCGGTGGCACCGGTCAGCAGGATCAGCGGAGTTTTCATCGTGGAGTTCTTTTGGCCCATGGCCTCTGGGAGGCCCTGGATTGATCGGAGTCGGTGCGCCCGGATTCTGCGCCAAAACCTGTGGCGCCTCGGCCTCGAAGTCCGACGGACGCCAAGGGCGCCGTGCCTACAATCCGCTCATGTTTGATACTCTGCAGTCGCTCCTCGGCAAGGCCACGATGGAGCGGGTCACGTTGTTCCTCAACCACGTGCTCGCTGCCGAGCCGGTCGCGCTGCAACGCCTGCAAGCGCATGCCGGGCGCAGCGTGAAAATCGAACTGCGCGGCTGGCCCGGCGTCTTGCCCGCGTTGCCGCCCACCACGTTCCGGGTTTCTGCGGCGGGCCTGCTCGAATGGAGCGAGGGCGATGCACCCGCGCAGCCCGACCTGCGCGTCAGCATCGATGCCTCGAACCCGGCGCTGACCGCGATGCAAGCGCTCAGCGGCGAGCGCCCGCGGGTCGAGGTGTCGGGCGATGCTGCCTTCGCCACCGACCTGAACTGGCTCTTCGACAACCTGCGCTGGGACGTGCAGGACGATCTGGCGCGTGTGCTCGGGCCGGTGCCGGCGCGCGAGATCACGCGCCTCGGCGGTGGCATCAAAGCCGGTCTGCGCGAAGCCGCGCGTGCGCTCGGCGGCGTGATGCAGCGCAAACCCGACGCGGGCGCGGAGCCGCCGCGCCAATGAGGCACATCGCCCGGCTGATCGTCATCAGCGTCACCGTATTGCGCTACGGCCTGGATGAACTCGCGCTGTCGAGCTTTCGCCAGCGCTGGGTGCGGGCCTTGGTGCGGGTGATGACGATCGGCCGCAGGCTCGACGCACCACGCGGTGAACGCCTGCGGCTTGGCCTGGAACGGCTGGGCCCGATCTTCGTCAAGTTCGGCCAGGTGCTTTCCACGCGCCGCGACCTGCTGCCCGAAGACCTCGCCGACGAACTCGCCAAGCTGCAGGACCGCGTGCCGCCGTTCCCGGCGGCACAGGCGCGTGCGCTGATCGAAAAGGCGCTCGGCCGGCCCATCGAAGCGGTGTTCGAGCAGTTCGACGCCGAGCCGGTGGCGAGCGCCTCGATCGCGCAAGTGCACTTCGCGGTGCTCAAGGGCGGCCGCGAAGTGGCCGTCAAGGTGCTGCGCCCCGGCATGCTCGCCGCGATCGACGACGACTTGTCGCTGCTGCGCACGCTCGCGGTCTGGGTCGAGCGCTTCTCGGCCGACGGCAAGCGCCTGAAGCCGCGCGAGGTGGTGGCCGAGTTCGACAACTACCTTCACGACGAGCTCGACCTCGTGCGCGAGGCGGCCAACGCCGCGCAGCTGCGCCGCAACATGCAGGGCATCGACCTGATCATGGTGCCCGAAATGGTCTGGGACCTGTGCACCCAGAGCGTGATCGTGATGGAGCGCATGAAGGGCGTGCCGATCAGCCAGGCCGATCGCCTGCGCCAGGCCGGTGTCGACATTCCGAAGCTGGCGCGCGACGGCGTCACGATCTTCTTCACGCAGGTGTTTCGCGACGGCTTTTTTCACGCCGACATGCACCCGGGTAACATCCAGGTCAGCGTGGCGCCCGACACCTTTGGGCGCTACATCGCGCTCGATTTCGGCATCGTGGGCACGCTCACCGAAGTCGACAAGGAATACCTCGCGCAGAACTTCATCGCCTTCTTCCGGCGCGACTACAAACGGGTGGCCGAGCTGCACCTGGAAAGCGGCTGGGTGCCTGCGGGCACGCGCGTCGACGAGCTCGAAGGGGCGATCCGCGCCGTCTGCGAGCCGCACTTCGACCGGCCGCTGAAAGACATCTCGCTCGGTCAGGTGCTGCTGCGCCTGTTCCAGACCTCACGCCGTTTCAACGTCGAGATCCAGCCGCAGCTCGTGCTATTGCAGAAGACGCTGCTCAACGTGGAAGGTCTCGGCCGGCAGCTCGACCCCGAACTCGACCTGTGGAACACTGCCAAGCCGTTTCTCGAACGCTGGATGCACCAGCAGGTCGGCTGGGAAGGGCTGGTCGAGCGGCTGAAGACCGAAGCGCCGCGCTACGTGCAGCTGCTGCCCGACCTGCCGCGGCTGATCCATCAGGCCTTGCAGCCCCGCGCCGCAGCCGAGCAACGGCTGCTCGAAATACTGCTGACCGAACAGCGCCGCACCCAGCGCTGGCTGCTCGCGGCGGTGAGCCTGATGTCCGGCGTTTTGATCGGCCTGACGGCGGCGTACTTCGTGCTGAAGGTGCACTAGAGCGTCGGTCTCGGCCCCGAATCGTATAATTCGCGGTTTTCCTTTTCGAATCAAGGGCTTGGCCATGCCGATCTACGCCTATCGTTGCACCGAGTGCGGGCACGCGAAAGACGTGCTGCAGAAAATGTCGGACCCGGTGCTCACCGTGTGCCCGGCATGCGGTGCGCCAGCGTTCTCGAAGCAGGTCACTGCAGCGGGCTTTCAGCTCAAGGGCTCGGGTTGGTACGTGACCGACTTCCGCGGTGACGGCAAGCCGCCCAAGGCGACCGAGGACGGCGCCAAGAGCGCCACGAGCGAAACCGCCAAGACCGACACGTCGACCACCACGCCGGCAGCCGCCAAGACCGACGCCGCCGCAGCGCCGGCGACGGCCCCCTCGGCACCGACGCCCGCCCCGGCCGCGCCGGCGGCGGGTGCCAAGTAAGCGGCTTTGCGCTGCCCCACAGGAATCGCGTGAAAAAATATCTCATTGCCGGGCTGCTCGTCTGGTTGCCGCTGGCCATCACCATCTGGGTGTTGCAGGCCGCGCTCGGCCTGCTCGACGGCGTGTTCAGCTGGTTCCTCAACGCTGGCAAGGCGGTGCTGCCGGTCGCGGCGGAACCGCTGATCGACATGCTGCTCAAGGTGCCCTTCCTGGGCGTGATCGTGATGCTGCTCGGCCTGCTGCTGACTGGCATGTTCGCGACCAACATCCTGGGCCAGTGGTCGCTGGGCCAGGGCAGCCGGCTGCTGAACAAGATTCCGATCGTCAAGTCGATCTACAGCTCGGTGAAGCAGGTCTCCGACACGCTTTTTTCCAGCAGCGGCAACGCGTTTCGCGAGGCGGTGCTGGTGCAGTACCCGCGTCAGGGCAGCTGGACCATCGCGTTCGTCACCGGCCGGCCGGGCGGCGAGGCGGCGTTGCACCTGAGCGGCGACTACCTCAGCGTCTACGTGCCGACCACGCCGAACCCGACCTCGGGCTTTTTCCTGATGGTGCCGCGCGCAGACGTGATCGTGCTGCAGATGAGCGTGGACGAAGCGCTGAAATACGTGATCTCGATGGGCGTGGTGGCGCCACCGATGCACTTCGTGCCACCGGTTGCCGATACCGCCCTGCCGGCCCGAAATTGACCCGGCTGGGCGGCCCGGCACCCGCTCAGCCCCAAGGCCTGCAACGCAGCGCCACAGAGCCCCGACCACCGAACGGCGGAGCCCGAGCGCTCTGCCTCGAACCGACAAATCTGCCATGCGCAGTGGAGTGATTTCATGAGAACAACATACTGCGGCCTGGTCAGCGAAACGCTGATGGGCCAGACCGTCACGCTGATGGGCTGGGCGCATCGCCGCCGCGACCACGGTGGCGTGATCTTCATCGACCTGCGCGACCGCGAAGGCCTCGTGCAAGTCGTGTGCGACCCCGACCGTGCCGACATGTTCAAGGTCGCCGAAGGCGTGCGCAACGAGTTCTGCCTCAAGGTGACGGGCAAGGTGCGCGCGCGCCCCGATGGCACCGTCAACGCCAACATCACCAGCGGCAGGATCGAGGTGCTGTGTCTGGAGATCGAGGTGCTGAACCCGAGCATCACGCCGCCGTTCCAGATGGACGACGAGAACCTCTCGGAAACCACGCGCCTCACGCACCGCGTGCTCGATCTGCGCCGCCCGACCATGCAGCGCAACATGATGCTGCGCTACCGCGTCAGCATGGAAGTGCGCAAGTTCCTCGACGCGAATGGCTTCATCGACATCGAAACCCCGATGCTCACGAAGAGCACGCCCGAAGGAGCGCGCGACTACCTGGTGCCGAGCCGCGTGCACGAAGGCATGTTCTTCGCGCTGCCGCAGAGCCCGCAGCTCTTCAAGCAGTTGCTGATGGTGGCCGGCTTCGACCGCTACTACCAGATCACCAAATGCTTCCGCGACGAAGACCTGCGCGCCGACCGCCAGCCCGAGTTCACGCAGATCGACATCGAGACCTCGTTCCTCACCGAGGAAGAGATCCGCACGATGTTCGAAGGCATGATCCGCAGCACCTTCCACCACGCCATCGGCGTGGAGCTGCCGGCCTTCCCGGTGATGACCTGGGAAGAAGCGATGCGCCGCTTCGGCTCCGACAAGCCCGACCTGCGCGTCAAGCTCGAATTCACCGAGCTGACCGACGTGATGACCGATGTCGACTTCAAGGTCTTCTCGGCGCCGGCGCAGATGAAAGACGGCCGCGTCGTGGCGCTGCGCATTCCCGGCGGCGGCGACATGAGCCGCGGCGAGATCGACGGTTACACCGAGTTCGTCAAGATCTACGGCGCCAAGGGCCTGGCCTGGATCAAGGTCAACGACGTGGCCAAGGGCCGCGAAGGCCTGCAGTCGCCGGTGGTGAAGAACCTGCACGACAAGGCGCTGGCACAGATCATCAGCCGCAGCGGTGCGCAGAACGGCGACCTGCTGTTCTTCGGCGCCGACAAGGCCAAGGTCGTCAACGATGCGATCGGTGCACTGCGCGTGAAGGTCGGCCACAGCGAATTCGGCAAGGCACGCCAGCTTGCGCAAGGCGCGTGGGAGCCGCTGTGGGTCGTCGACTTCCCGATGTTCGAATACGACGACGCGGCGCAGCGCTGGAGCGCGGTGCACCACCCGTTCACCTCGCCGAAAGACGGCCACGAAGACTGGCTCGAAACCGACCCGGGCCGCTGCATCTCGAAAGCCTACGACGTGGTGCTCAACGGCATCGAACTCGGCGGCGGCTCGGTGCGTATCCACCGCGAAGAAGTGCAGAGCAAGGTTTTCCGCGCACTCAAGATCGACGCCGAAGAAGCGCAGCTCAAATTCGGTTTCCTGCTCGACGCGCTGCAGTACGGCGCGCCGCCGCACGGCGGCATCGCGATCGGCCTCGACCGTTTCGTGATGCTGATGACGGGCGCCGAATCGCTGCGCGACGTGATCGCGTTCCCGAAGACGCAGCGTGCGCAAGACCTGCTGACGAGCGCGCCGAGCGCGGTCGACGAGAAGCAGTTGCGCGAGCTGCACATTCGGCTGAGGAACGCGCAGGTGGCGGCGGGCTGACCCTCGGCGCAAGGGCTGATGCAGAATCAAAGGGCGCAGTTTTTGCGCCCTTTTTCTTTGCCGTCGAAACGTTGCCCGTGAGCCAGCCCTTCAAGATCCCCGTATCCGTGCTCGTCGTGATCCACACCGCCGAGCTCGACGTGCTGTTGATCGAGCGTGCCGACAAACCCGGCCACTGGCAGAGCGTCACGGGCGCGAAAGACCACGTCGACGAAGCGCTCGCCGAGACGGCGGTGCGCGAGGTGGCCGAAGAAACCGGCATCGTGGTCGGCTCGCCCCAAGTGCCGGCACACCGCCTGCATGACTGGCAAACGCACAACGTCTACGAGATCTGGCCGGCCTGGCGGCACCGTTATGCCGTTGGCGTCACCCACAACACCGAGCACGTGTTCGGCCTTTTGGTGCCACGCGACGTGCCGGTGACGCTCGCGCCGCACGAACACCTTCAATACCGCTGGCTCGGCTGGAAGGCCGCCGCCGACGCGTGTTTTTCGCCGACCAACGCGGCGGCGATCCGGCGTTTGGCCGAGACGAGCTGAGTCCATGCGCACCACCCACACGCACACCCACACCCACTCGACCCAGCACCCCAGCAATGTGCTGCGCGTGGCCACCTACAACATTCACAAGGGTGTGCGCGGCGTGGGCCCGCGCAAGCGGCTCGAGATCCACAACCTCGCGCTCGGCATCGAAGCGCTCGACACCGACCTGGTGTTCCTGCAGGAAGTGCGCTCGCTGAACCGCGCCGAAGCCAAGTATTTCCCCGACACCCACATCGGCTGGCCGCGCATGCCGCAGGCCGACTACCTGGCACCCGAAGGTTACGACGTGGCCTACCGCACCAACGCCACCACGCGCCACGGCGAACACGGCAACGCGCTGCTGTCGCGCTGGCCGCTCGGCGACATCGGCCACCACGATGTCTCCGACCACCGCTTCGAGCAGCGCGGCCTGCTGCACGTGCCGGTGCACTGGAACGGCGTGCTGGTGCACGCCATCGTCGCCCACTTCGGCTTGATGCACGCGAGCCGGGTGCGCCAGGTCGAGCGGCTGGCCCGTTTCATCGAAGCCGAAGTGCCGAACAACGAGTTGCTGATCGTCGCCGGCGACTTCAACGACTGGGGCCAGAAGCTCGACCTGCCGATGCAGCGCTTCGGCCTGGCCCGCGCCGGCGTGCCGGGCGACCCGCCGGCGCGCTTCAACACCTTCCCGTCGCGCCTGCCGGTGTTTTCGATGGACCGCATCTACATGCGCGGGCTGCGTTGCCTCTCGACCTCGGTGCCACGTGGCGCGGCCTGGGCGCGCATGTCCGACCACCTGCCGCTGGTGGCCGAGCTGGCGCTCGAATGAACCGTGCACTTCGCCCGGACCACCGGCTCACGCTGCTCAGGGGCAGCGGGGCGCTGTTCCCGGCGATGATCGAAGCGATCAACGCTGCACGCGCCCAGGTGCTGCTCGAAACCTACATTTTCCAGTTCGACCGTTCCGCGCTCGACGTGGCGCAGGCGCTCGAACAGGCTGCGGTGCGCGGCGTGGTGGTGCGTGTCGTCGTCGACGGCGTGGGCACCGGCGACGTGCCCGCCGAGTGGCAACAACGCTGGCGCACGGCCGGTGTGCAGTGGGCCGTGTTCAACCCGGCGCGCGGTTGGCGGCTGCTCTTGCCCAAGCGCTGGCGGCGCATGCACCGCAAGCTCTGCGTCGTCGACGGCCAGACCGCGTTCTGCGGCGGCATCAACCTGCTCGACGACTTTTTCGACCCGAACCACGGTGAGCTCGACCAGCCGCGTTTCGACTTCGCGGTGCGGGTCAACGGCCCGCTCGTGGCCGACGTGCACGACACGATGAACCGCCTGTGGGCGCGCCTGCAGGTGGCGCGCGAAGCGCGCGAACACGACTTCGAGGCCGCACTGAAAGCGGTGCGCACCGCGGCGCGTGCCGGTACCGACATGGGCACGGGCGAGCCGGCCACGCTCACCCGCAGCCGAGGCACGGGGCAGGGCGCACTGGCCTCGCTGGTGTTGCGCGACAACGTGCGCTTTCGGCGCAGCATCGAAGGCATCTACCGCGTGGCGATCGCGCAGGCGCGCAGCGAGATCCTGATCGCCAACGCCTACTTCATTCCCGGTGTGCAGCTGCAGCGCGCGTTGTTGCGTGCGGCCAAACGGGGCGTGCGCATCACGCTCTTGCTGCAGGCGAAGTACGAGTACTTCATGCAGTACCACGCGAGCCGCGCCGTCTATGGCGCGATGCTCAACGCCGGCATCCAGATCATCGAATACGAGCCGAGTTTCCTGCACGCCAAGGTGGCGGTGATGGATGCCGAGAACGGCGCGCTCGCCACCGTGGGTTCGTCGAACCTCGACCCCTTGAGCCTGCTGCTGGCGCGCGAGGCCAACGTCTTCGTGCGCGACGATGCTTTCGCGGCCGAGTTGCGCGCGCACCTGGTCGACGCCATCGCGCAGCACGGCCGGCGTGTCGACCCGGCCGAGCACGAGCGCCGCCCGATCTTCACGCGCGGCCTCACCTGGGTGGCCTACGGGCTGATGCGCATGCTGCTGCTCGTGAGCGGCAAGCGCTACTGATCTGTCGTCGGCATGGCCATGGCATCGGCGGATGACCTGATCGTGCAGCGCCCCGAGGGCCTGTACTGCCCGCCGGGTGATTTCTACATCGACCCGTGGCGCCCGGTCGATCGGGCCGTGATCACGCACGCACACGCCGACCACGCACGCTACGGCCACGCGGCCTACCTGGCCGCGGCGCCGGGCGAAGGCGTGCTGCGCTCGCGCCTGGGCGACATCACGCTGCAGACACTGGTCTACGGCGAGGCCATCGACCACTTCGGTGTGCGCCTGTCGCTGCACCCGGCCGGCCACGTGCTCGGCTCGGCGCAGGTGCGGCTCGAACACCGCGGGCGCGTGTGGGTAGCCTCGGGCGACTACTTCGTTGCCGGCGCGCACGCCGATGCGCGTGAAGACAACCAGACCTGCGCGCCCTTCGAGCGGGTGCGCTGCGACTGTTTCATCACCGAGAGCACTTTCGGTCTGCCGATATACCGCTGGGCACCGCAGCGCGAACTGTTCGCCGACATCGACCGCTGGTGGTCGGCGAATGCCGAAGCCGGCCGCGCCAGCCTGTTGATGGGCTACAGCTTCGGCAAGGCGCAGCGCATTCTGGCGGGTGTCGATGCGAACATCGGCCCGATCTTCGTGCACGGCGCCGTCGAGCCGCTGAACCGGGCCTACCGCGCGGCGGGTGTGGTGCTCCCGGCGACACAGCTCGTTTCTGATGTCAGCGACAAAGCGAGCTTCAAACGTGCGCTCGTGATCGCGCCGCCTTCGGTGCAGAACTCGGCGTGGACGCAGCGCCTCGGCGACTTCAGCGACGCTTTCGCGAGTGGCTGGATGCAACTGCGCGGCGCGCGCCGGCGCCGAGCCGTGGACCGCGGCTTCGTGCTCAGCGACCACGCCGACTGGCCCGGCCTGCAGCGTGCCATCGCGGCCACTGGCGCGCAGCGTGTGATCGTGACGCACGGCTACGAGAGCGTGATGGTCCGCTGGCTGGCCGAACAAGGTCTCGAGGCGAGTTCGTTCAACACCGAGTACGGCGACGAACACGAAGCCCGCGAAGAGGCTCGAGACGACCCGGCCGCAACCGCCCCATGAAAGCCTTCGCGCAGCTCTTCAACGAACTCGATGCGAGCACCGCCACCAGTGCCAAGGTCGACGCCTTGAAGCGCTACTTCGCCGTTGCCGCGCCCACCGATGCGGCCTGGGCGGTCTACTTTCTCGCCGGCGGCAAGCCGCGCCAGGTTGTGCCCACGGCCGTGCTGCGCAGCCTCGCGTGCGAGCGTGCGGGCCTGGCACCGTGGTTGTTCGAAGAGGCCTACCAGGCGGTGGGCGACCTCGCCGAGACCATCGCCCACGTGCTGCCGCCACCGGGGGCGCTGAGCGATGTCGGCCTGGCCGAGTGGGTCGAACAGCGCCTGCTGCCCTTGCGCGGCACCGACCCTGCCGAGCAAGCACAGCGCATCGCCGCGTACTGGAACGAGCTCGACACCGCAGGCCGCTTCCTGCTCACCAAGCTGATCGGCGGTGGTTTTCGCGTCGGCGTCAGCAAATTGCTGGTGCAGCGCGCACTGGCCGAACACGCGGCACTCGACCCCAAGCTCGTGGCACAGCGTTTGATGGGCTACACCGACGCGAAGCAGATGCCCGACGCGGCGCGCTTCGAGCAGCTCGTGTCGCACATCGTCAGCGGCCCGGCCGATGCGGGCCAGCCGTATCCGTTCTTCCTCGCCCACCAACTCGATGCGGGCGTGGACGGGCTCGACGCGAAGCTCGGCCCGCCCAGCGACTGGCTGGTCGAATGGAAGTACGACGGCATCCGCGCGCAGCTCGTCAAACGCGCCGGCAGGGTGTGGGTCTGGTCGCGCGGCGAAGAGTTGATGACCGATCGCTTCCCCGAGATCGTGGCCTCGGCCGCCGCGCTGCCCGACGGCACCGTGCTCGACGGCGAGATCGTGGTGTGGAAAGGTACAGGCCCGGCGCCGTTCAACCTGCTGCAGCAGCGCATCGGCCGCAAGACGCTGAACAAGAAGGTGCTGGCCGACGCGCCGGTCGTTTTCATCGCCTACGACCTGCTGGAATGGGGCGGGCAAGACCAGCGCGGGCAGCAGCAATCGCAGCGGCGCAGCTTGCTCGAAGCGGCCGTGCAAGCGGCGCCCGGCTTGCAACTCTCGCCGACCGAACAACGCGCGAGCTGGGCCGAACTCGCGGCGCTGCGCGAAGAATCACGCGGGCGAGGTGTCGAAGGGTTCATGCTCAAGCACATCGCGGCGCGCTACGGCAGTGGCCGCACCAAGAGCGACGGCACCTGGTGGAAATGGAAGATCGAGCCGCTCAGCGTCGACGCCGTATTGATCTACGCGCAGGCCGGCCATGGCCGCCGCGCCAGCGTCTACACCGACTACACCTTCGCGGTGTGGAACCGGGCGCCGCGCGACGCCGCCGAAGCGCAGGCGGTGGTCGACGCCATCGCCCGCCGCGCGGCGCCGCAGCCCGACGCGCTGCAACTCGTCGCCTTCGCGAAGGCGTACTCCGGCCTCACCGACGCCGAGTTCCGCAGCGTCGACAAGGTGATCCGCGCCACCACGATCGAGAAGTTCGGTCCGGTGCGCAGCGTCAAGCCTTCGATGGTGTTCGAGCTCGGCTTCGAAGGCATCAACCGCAGCCCGCGCCACAAGAGCGGCATCGCGGTGCGCTTCCCGCGCATGCTGCGCATTCGTGATGACAAACCGCTGCACGAGGCCGACACGATGGCGCAGCTCGAAGCGCTGCTGGCACTCGCGGGCTGAAGTAGCCGCGCGTGCGGCAGCCGTAATCCGGGCTTGTGATCAGGGTCATGTCAGCCCGTGACGCTGCGGTGTGCCGTTAGCATAGAAGAACAGGGAGACAACAACGATGACGCGACACGCTTTGACGCCGCTGTGGGCGGCTGCGGCACTGATGGCTGTTTTCGAGGCCGCCGCGGCTCCGCTGCCAGCCGACGACACCGAGCGCAGCTGCTGGCTGAGCCACACGCAAGAGCGAACCCGGGCCAACCTGAAGGAGCTGACGGCCGTCGACTTTTCGAACCTGCGCAACGGCTACAAGGTGGCCTCGCCGTTCCAGGTCGATTTTGCGGTGCGTGGCATGGGCGTGGTGCCGGCGGGCAAAGAGCTCAAGGGCACCGGCCACCATCACATCCTGGTCGACTCGCGCATGCCGCCCTCCGTCACCGAGAAGTTGCCCTTCAACGACAAGCACCGCCACTTCGGCAAAGGCCAGACCGCGACGCTGCTCGATCTGCCGCCGGGCAAACATTCGCTGCGCCTGCTGTTCGCCGACCACGAGCACCGGCCCTATTTTGTGTTCAGCCCCGAGATCACGGTCGAGGTGCTCGGGCCGCGCAGTTCGGTGCCGCGGCCGAAGATCGACCCGAAGAATTTCGACGCCACCTGCGCCGCCTGGTACCAGGACGAAATCTCGCGCCCGCGCCCGCCCGACGAGCCGCTGCACTTCACCAACGTGCGCGCCGGCGAGTCGCTCGTCAGCCCGTTCAACCTGCGCCTGGGCGTCGACGGCTTCGGCGTGTGCGCGCGCGGGCAGTCGGCCGAGAAGACCGGTCACTTCATGCTCGACGTGTTGACGCGCGCTGACCGCAAGCCGGTGCAGAGCTTCGACCTGTCGAATGGCGCCACGCAGGCGAACCTGTTCATCCCCGTCGGCAGCTTCTTGTTGCGGCTGCGCTTTGTCGACCCGGTGAGCGGAGCCGACGTGCTGCGCCCGCACGAGCTGCCGGTCACCGTGACGCAACAAGATCGGATCTGACAGCGGCTTCGCGAGTCAGCGTACCGCTTCCCACCACGGGTTGGGCGGGAATGGCCGATCGGCGTCGACGATCTCGCCGATGCGCGGCGTGAGCAACTCGACCTGGCTGGTGCTGGCCGCGGCCAGCGTGCGCTTGATCGGCTCGTCCCAGGCGTGGAACGCCAGGTTGAACGTGCCCCAGTGCACCGGGAACATCCGCCGCGCACGCAGGTCGCGGTGCGCGCGCACGGCGTCTTCGGGGCTCATGTGGATGTCGAGCCAGGGCGCGCCCGGCCCGTAGGCGCCGACCTTGATGAAGCTCAGGTCGAACGGCCCCAGCCGGTCGCCGATCGTTCGGAAGTGGTCCGAGAATCCGGTGTCGCCGCTGACGTAAAGACGATGCCGCGGACCGATCACCGACCACGAGCCCCACAGCGTTGCGTTCTTGTCGCCGAGGCCGCGGCCGGAGTAGTGGCGCGACGGGGTCGAGACAATGCGCACGCCCTTGAGCGCTTCTTCCTTCCACCACTCCAGCTCGTGCACCTGCGCGCTCGGCACGCCCCAGGCCTGCAGGTGCGCGCCGATGCCCAGCGGCACGAAGAAGGCACTGCCGCGGCCTGCCAGCTGCTGCACGGTGCGCATGTCGAGGTGGTCGTAGTGGTCGTGCGTGATCAGCACCGCATCGATCGTGGGCAGGTCGGTGAGAAGAATCGGCGGTGGGTGAAAGCGCTTCGGCCCGATGTCGAAAGGCGACGCATAGTCCGAGAAGATCGGGTCCACCAGCAGGCGCAGGCCGTCGATCTCGATGAACACGCTGGCGTGACCGATCCAGAACGCGCGCAGTGCCGATGCCGCCGGCGCGCTCTTCAGGGCGTCGGGCGCAACCGCGATCACGGGAATGGCCGAGGGCGGCTCGCGCACTTCGTCGCCGAAGAATTGCCCGGTGAACATCGCCCATACATCGGCAGCGCGGTACGCGGCCGGAGGAAGCGGATTGACGAAAGCGCCGTTCTGGTACTGCGGGTTCGCCTGTGCGCGCGCCAAACGCTCACCGGTGAGTTTGCCGCCGAAGGGCGGTGTCGACAACACGTAGGCCGCGGCGGCAACGATCAGCAGCACCAGCCCCAGCAGAACGCCGACGATCCACCAGCGCGCGCGGCGCGCGCCAGTTCGAGCTTTCATGGCTGCAGCGCACGCAGCGCTGGGGCCGCGCGCAGCCGGCTGACCTCGATGCCGTTCCAGTTCGTGAGGCTTGCGTCGCTGAGCGAGTGCATCAGTTGCGCGGCTTCGTCATCGAGCGTCACGAAGGCTTCGATCACCGCCGCCATCACCACCTCGCAGGCGCGTGCGTTGTTGCCGTCGTCGATCTTGATCGCCACGCCCAGCCCGCGCTCGGGCAGCGAGGCGCAGAACACGCCTTCGGCACCGACCTTGCAGAACACCCGCTCGCCAAGCTGCTGCATCACGCGGGTGTCGAAACGGCCAGTGCCCGCGACCATGAACGGCGCCTTGGCCACGGCCGCGCGCAAGCGCCTGGCGGCCTGCGCGTGGCCGCTGCTCAAACCGGTGCCGGTGCCCACGCGCGCGAAGGCGTGGGCCAGGTGGCGCAGCGGGATCGCGTAGGTCGGGATCGAACAACCGTCGGTACCGCGTGCTGCATGGGCCAGGTCGAAGCCGGTGGTTGTTTGCAGCGACGCCGTCACCTCGCGCATCACCGGGTGCTCGGGGCCGACGTAGCCGCGCACGTACTGGCGCAGGTTCGGCCCGGGGCCGTGCAGCGCGCACGCCAGGCACAGGAAGCCGGCGTGTTTGCCGGAACAGTTGTTGTGCAGCGCGCTCGGCTCGCGGCCCCGCGCGGCGAGCGTGCGTGCGGCCGATTCGAGGTAAGGCCAGTGCGCGCCGCATTCGAGTGCGGCGGCATCGAGCCCGGCCTTCGCGAGCATTTTCGCGACCGTCTGCGCGTGCACGTCTTCGCCGCCGTGCGAGGCGCAGGCGATCGCGAGTTCCTCGTCGTTCAAGCCGAGCTGATCGGCCGCGCCACTGGCCACGAGCGGCAAGGCCTGCAGCACTTTCACGGCCGAGCGCGGAAAGATCGGGTGCTCGATGTTGCCGAGCTGCGCCACCACCGCGCCATCGGCATCGAGCACCGCCAGCGCACCTCGGTGGCTCGACTCGAGCACGCCACCGCGTTTCACTTCAACGAGCAGAGGGTTCATGCGCCGAACTGTAGCGCGCGCCGCCACCCCGACAATGTGGGTTCATGTCTGCCACCGCGCTCGCCCTCGTCATCGCCGCCGCCTTGCTGCATTCGGTCTGGAACATCGTCGCCAAGAAGGCCGGTGGCGACGACCGATTCGCGTTGATCACCGCGCTGATGCTGATCACGCTGTGGGCCCCCGTCGGCGTGTGGGCTTGCTGGGGTGTGCTGCCGGGTTGGGGCTGGCTCGAGTGGAGCGTGCTACTGGCCAGCGCGGTCGTGCACCTGGTGTACTTCACGACGCTGCTGCGCGGTTACCGCTTGTCGGACCTGACCGTCGTGTACCCGCTCGCGCGTGGCACCGGGCCGCTGCTCAGTTCGCTCGGCGCTGTGTTGCTGCTCGGCGAACGGCTGAGCCTGGTGGGCGTGCTCGGGGTGGTGGCCGTCACGCTCGGTGTGTTTTTCATCGCCGGGGGCCCGGCGCTGTGGGCCAAGGTGCACGACCCGTTGCAGCGGCGGCGCGTGCGCACCGGCGTGGCCTACGGTGCGGCGACCGGCGCCCTGATCGCCGGCTACACGCTGATCGACGGGTATGCGGTGAAGGTGCTGCTGCTGTCGCCGATCGTGGTCGACTACGTCGGCAACCTGTTCCGCGTGCCCTTCCTGCTGCCGGCCGCGCTGCGTGACCCGGTCGGCTTCAAGCGCGCCTGGCACACGCAGTGGCGTTCCGCGCTGGTCGTGGCGGTGCTCGGGCCGCTGGCCTACGTGCTGGTGCTGTACGCCGTGCGCCTGGCGCCGCTCAGCCACGTGGCGCCGGCGCGCGAGGTGTCGATGCTGTTCGCGGCGCTGATCGGCGGGCGTCTGCTCGGCGAGGGCGAGCGCGGCTTGCGCATTGCTGGCGCGGCCTGCATCGCGGCGGGTGTGGCGGCGCTCGCGCTGGGCTAGGGCTTGTCGATGACTTTTTCCGTTTCGACACCACCGCCGCTGCTGCTCGCCGGCATCGACTTCAGCTGCAACCCGAGCAAACGCAAACCCGTCATCGTGGCACTCGGCCACCTCGTCGGTCCGGTGCTGAAGCTGGCGCGCCTGGAGGCTTTCGCCACGCTCGATGCTTATGCCGCGTGGCTCGCCACGCCGGGGCCGTGGCTGGGCGCGTTCGACTTTCCGTTCGGCCTGCCGCGGGCGTTCGTCGAAGCGCATGCTCTTGGGGTCACTTCCGCCGAAGTCATTCACGCCGTGCGCACACGTTGCCCCACGCGCATGCAGTGGCGCAGCTTCATCGACACCTGGGGCAACACCCAGCCGGCCGGCCAGCGCCTGCTGCACCGGCGTGCCGACACCGCGCTGCAGGGTTTGAGTTCCACGAGCCCCTTGCAGACACGCTACGTGCCGGTCGGGTTCATGTACTACGAAGGCGTGGCGCGGCTGCTCGACGCCGGCGTGACGCTGCCGCAGATGCACGCCGGCGACCCGGCGCGCGTGGCGCTCGAAGGCTACCCGGGCCTGCTGGCGCACGAGCTGATCGGGCGCCGTTCGTACAAGAACAAGGACGAGCCCGAGCGCCTGATCGCGCGCAAGGAAATGCTCGACGCACTCGAACAGGGCCGCACCCGGCTCGGCCTGCGCTTGCGCCTGACCCACGCCCAGCGCGACCACGTGGTCGACGACGCGAGCGGCGACCGGCTCGACGCCGTGCTGTGCCTGATGCAGGCGGCGTGGGCGAGCACGCGGCCGGGGCATGGGCTGCCGCCAGCCATCGACCCGGTCGAGGGCTGGATCGTCAGCGCTTGAGCGGGTGGGCCACGGCCGGGCGCCCGGGCGGGCTCTCGCCGCCGCCGTCGGCTGGGCTGCGGCTTTCTGCAGTTCGTCGCATGGGGATGTCGTTCGGCGCCGGTCCCTGTCAGGATTCGCACCATCCACACGCACGGGCGTGACCACGAGTCACTCCCACAACCAGCGCCAACACAGGAGCCCTCACCATGGACGCAGCGCCCGCGCCAGAACCGTCAGCCAACCCCCCCATCCCGGCACCTTTCACGCCCATCGCCTCGGGCCAGCGCATCGAGGCGCTCGACGTCGTACGCGGCTTCGCACTGCTCGGCATCTTCCTGATGAACATCGAGTGGTTCAACCGCCCGTTCGCCGCCTTCAACGAGGGCATACCGCGCAGCGCGACGGGCCTGGACTGGCTGGCCAGCTGGTTCATCGCCTACTTCGTCGCGGGCAAGTTCTGGACCATCTTCTCGCTGCTGTTCGGCATGGGCTTCGCCGTGATGCTGGTGCGCGCCGAGCGGGCGGGCCGGGAGTTCACGAAGGTCTATTTGCGCCGCATCCTGGCGCTGGCCGTGTTCGGCGCGGTGCACTACATCTACCTGTGGCACGGTGACATTCTCTTCAGCTATGCCGTGGGCGCGCTGGCGCTGCTGATCGTGCTGTACGGCAGACCCTGGCCCATCGTGATCGCTTGCGCGGTGCTGATCGGCCTGGGCTTCATTCCCGACGCCGACCCCTTCTTCGCCATTGCTGGCGGGCTGGCGGCCACCGGCATGCTGGCGCTGTACCTGCGCGGCCGGAAGCAGGTGGCCTGGCGCGGCGTCTCGCTGCCGCTGTTCAGTTTCCTGCTGCTGCTGGCCGGGGTGCTGATGAGCATCGTCGCAACAGTGTTCTGGATGCTGCCGGACGGCCCGACCGAGCCGCGGGCACCGCTGTCGGTGTTCGGCCCGCTGCTGTTCATCACCGGCTGGCTGTCGTGGAAGTACCACGAGCCGGCAGAGAAGCGCAGCCTGCGCATGGCCGTCAGCATCTACGTTTTCGCCGGCGTGGCGATGACGGCGATGAGCCTGGTCCAGCACTTCTCGCCAGATCCCACGGTCGTGGGGCCCGCCGCCGCCACGAAACCCGCCGCCGCGGCCCCGGCCGCCAGCGCCGCCATCGCCGGCACCGCCGCGCTGCCTGCCTCGGCAGCGAAGGCCACGGCAGAGAAGCCGAAGATGACACGGGAAGAACGTGCAGCGAAGGCGAAAGGCGAACGCGAGAAACGGCTCAAGGAGCAGGCCACCCGCAAGGCCGAGGAAATCAGGATCTTCAGCACCGGCAGCTACCTGGAAGTGGTGGACTGGCAAGCACGCCAGTTCCTCGAGAAGGCGGCCGGCGACGCCGGGTTCGCGGTCGTGCTGGTGAGCATGTTCCTGCTCGGCATGTGGTTCGTTCGTTCCGGCGTGATGGAAGACACCGCGAAACACCTTCCCCTGTTCCGCAAGCTGGCGCTCTACGGATTGCCGGTGGGCATCGGCCTGGGCGTGTTCACTGGCTTCATCGCGGTGTCGCACACGCCGGGTGACCGCTACGACGGCTGGGGCATTGCGCGCGGGCTCATCATGCTGGGCAACCTGCCGGCCTGCCTGGGTTACGTCGGGCTGGTGGTGACGATGCTGCACAGCCGCGGCGCCTTCTCGCGCATCCGCGTGTTGGCGCCTCTGGGCCGCATGGCGCTCACCAACTACCTGATGCAGTCGCTGATCTGCATGGGGTTCTTCTACGGCTTCGGGCTCGGCCACTGGGGAATGCCACGCGCCCAGCAGGTGGTGTTCGTGGTGCTGGTGTACGCCGCGCAGATCGTGTTCAGCCACTGGTGGCTGGCGCGCTTCCGTTACGGTCCGATGGAATGGCTGTGGCGTGGCTTCACGTACCGGCAGGTGCCGCCGCTGCGCATCGACAGCACAGCTTCGCGGACGCCCGCGCAGACGATCTAGGAACTTCCTACTTCGCGGGCAAGAGCTCGATGCGCTGCACCGCGGCCGCTTCGACCCGGGCCCGCGTGTAGAGCAGCGGGAAGTACTCGCCCTTCAGCCACAGCGGCGCCAGGTCGCGGTAGTGGGGGCTGTCCGGGTCGCCCGACTGGCCGGGCGTGTTCATCGCGCGCGAGTTGTCCCAGTCGCCGACATCGATGACGACGCGGAACGACGGCCCGCCGATCTGGCGAAAGCTCGCGGGGTCGTAGGCCGACACGTTGACCGTGTCGCCGCCGCCCTGCTTCGGGAACGGGCCGACGTTCAGGCGCGCCCGGGTCGCCTCGTCGGTGGCGTTGGCCAGCGGGTGCGCGAGCAGCACGTGGTGCAGCTTGTCCCAGCGCCAGGCCGCGGGGTCGGGCCCGGCGAGCTGCTGCAACTCGGCCCAGGCCATCGCCAGGCTCTTGTCGACGATTTGATCGCGCCGCGCGATGGCCGTGTTGCCGAGCGCCGGGGCCGGCCGCTCCATCGTTTCCAGCAACAGTTCCGCATCGGCCGTGCGGATCATTTGGGCGGCCGTGCGCGGCAGCAGCGCGTCTTTCAGGGCCGGGCCGAGATGGCGTGACCACCAGACCTCGAACAGCGCCGCCGCGGCCGAGCCCCCGGTCTCCACCGCATCCCAGCCGAGCAGCAAGCGGGCGGCGGCCTGAGCGCGCGTGTCGTTCACGCGCACGCCGCGCAACACCGCCTGCAGGCGGCGCGCCGGGACGGACAGAAGGTCGTTTTGCAGGCGCATCGAGTCTTCGATGCTCAGCAAGGGCTGCGACTTCAGTGCCTCGGCCACACGCTGCCATCGGTTCGCTGCCGGCCATTCGAAACCCAGCTTGCGCTCGCGGTACGGGTAAGCCGCAGGCAGGTTCTGCTCGTTGGCCGAAGCCAGCCAGCCGCCCGGCGGGTTGAGGGTGGACGGCAGTTGGTCACCCGACCAGAAGCCGGCCCACTCGTAGCGCCCATCGCCGGGCACGGGCAGCAGACCGTCCCAGTTGGGCCGTTTCGGCGCCAGGCCGCCCGTGATCCAGCCGATGTTGCCGGCCACGTCGGCGTAGAGCTGGTTCTCGCTCGGCGCGCCCCACTGCGCCATCGCGCGCTTGAAGTCGGTGAAGTTGCGCGCGTGCATGTAGTCGACGCTGCCGAAGTAGGGCGCCATGCCGGGTTCGAACCAGGCCGAACGCAGCGCGTAGGCCCGCCCGCGCAGGCGGTCGGCATGGATCACCGGGCCGTGGCGCGTGAACAGCATCTCCACGGGCACCGGCTCGCGCCCGCGCACCGGGATCGATTCGGTCACTCGCTTCATCTGTTCCCACGCCCCGCGGTATCGGTACTCGTTCGGCCGCTCGGGGTGGGTTTCGTAGACGTAGAGGTCTTCCTGGTCGGTGCTGAAGATCGTCAGACCGAAGGCGATCGTTCCGTTGTGGCCAATCGACACGCCGGGCAAGGCCGGCTCGCCGCCGCCGATGACGCTGAGGCCGGGCGCATTCAAGTGCACGATGTAGCGCAGCGAAGGGGTCGCATGGCTGCGGTGCGGGTCGCTGGCGAGAATCGGCCGGCCCGTTGCCGACCGGGCTGGCGCCACCACCCACGCATTGCTGCCTTCGGGCGGCCGGGCGAGCACATCGGCAGCGAGGTTCACGTCGCCTTCGATGGCGCTGCGCCGGGCCTCGCGCCCGCTTACCAGCACCCCTTGCGTGGCCAGCGTGTAGACCCGCATCACCTCGGGCGGGATGCAAGGGTCCAGGCCCTCGGGGATCTTCGTTTCCCAGCGCGGCGACAGGCGGATGCGCACTTCGTCGGCTTTCAGTTCGCTGCGGCACGCGACGATGGCGCGCGAAACTTCCGAGGCGAGGTTGCGCGCCAAGCCGTGGCTGCGGATGCGCACCACGTCTTCGGGCTGCCACTTTTCCGGCGCGTAACCGAAGTGGCCGAACTCGAACGGCAGCTTCGACGGGTCGCGAGCGACGAGGTCGATGTAGGCATTGAGGCCTTCGACGAAGCGCGTGGCGATGCGCTGCGCATCGGCGCCGTAACTGCGCCATTCGCGGGCCATGTCGCCGCGGTAGAGGAACAGGCGCGCCGCGCGGTCCTGCTCGACGAAGTTGGCGCCGAACACCGACGCGAGCCGGCCCAGGCCGCGGCGGCGCCAGAGGTCGATCTGGAACAGGCGGTCGCGGGCGGCATTGAAACCCTGCACGAAATACAGGTCATCGGCGCTGGCCGCGTAGAGGTGCGGCACGCCCCACGGGTCGACCAGGATCTGCGCCGGCGCGACCAAGCCGGGCACGCTGGTTTTCTGCGCTGGCACTTGCGCCTGTGCCGCCGACGCCAGCAGCGCGCCCAGGCAGGCGAGCCGAACGAGCGCGTGGAAACGGGGGCGGCGAAACATCGCTGGGCAGCATAGCCGAGGCAACTGCCCGGATATCATCGAAACCGAGTTCCACCGTGGCGGTGGTGAAAGGACCGAGATGTTCACAAACCCCCCGACTGGCCGGGCTCGTCTCTGGGCCGCCTTCGCCGTGCTGCTGTTGGCCCTGGGCGCCCCGCGACTCGTGCTGGCGCAAGACAACTGGCAACGCTGCGCCGGCCAGGACGAGATCTGCCGCGTCAACGGCCAGGCCACGGTGCGTTACGGCGCCGACGGCAAGTACGCCCAGAAGACGGTGCGTAACCGCATCATCTGCGACCAGCAGGAATTCGGTGACCCCGCGTACGGCCAGGCGAAGCAGTGCGATGTGTTGATGGACGGCACTTCGCGGCCGGGCGAGCCGTCGGTCGGCGAGTGGGTTCCCTGTGCGACCGAAGGCCAGACCTGCCGCTTCCCGGGGGTGGCGCGGGTGCGCTACGGCACCGACAACCGCTACGCGTACCGCAACGCCAACAGCGAGATCCGCTGCAGCGTCGACATCTTCGGCGACCCGGCCTACGGCAGCCACAAGACCTGCGAGTACCAGACGCAGCGCTACACCGGTTCGCTGCGCCCCGAAGGCGGCTGGGAGTTCTGTGCCAACGAGGGCGGCATCTGCAACTTCAGTGGCCCGGGCGAGGTGCGCTACGGCGCGAAGGGCCAGTTCCTGACGCGCCGGGCCATCAACGGCATGCCGTGTAACGTGCAGGCCTTCGGGCGCGACCCGATCTACGGCCAGGAGAAGCAGTGCTTCGTGCGCAGCAGCGCGCGCTGACGCTCTGACCGCGGGCGCCTGACCGGCGCCTGCGCTGGTTCAACGGCAGGCCACTGGCCGCGGCGAACGGCGCCGCGCCCTCTGCTAAGGTCGGTCGATGCATTCGTTCAACCTGGTGTTGCTGGCCCTGGGCCTGCTGGTCTTCACCAGCCTGCTCGTCGGCGTGGTCTCGACACGCCTGGGCTTGCCGTTCCTGCTGGTGTT
>Ga0307516_10001920_pt1 | contig 28470 bp, 19 predicted proteins | sample 19_EM_MG_FD_203310 | JGI IMG/M metagenome (GOLD analysis project Ga0307516, IMG submission 203310) | Populus trichocarpa ectomycorrhiza microbial communities from riparian zone in the Pacific Northwest, United States - 19_EM | ecosystem: Host-associated > Plants > Roots > Unclassified | place...
CCCCTAATCGTGTGCGGCGATGCTGACCCTACCAGGCGAGCTTTCCGCGGTCAACGGAATCGCCGGCGCCTACAGCGAGCATGTCCCCATCTGCCACATCGTCGGCATGCCCAACAGCACCTCGCAGAAGAACGGCTTGCTACTGCACCACACGCTCGGCAACGGCGACTTCACCGTCTACTCGCGGATGTCGTCGTTTGTCTCCGAGGCGACGACAACGCTGTTCGACCCGCACCGCGCCGCCGAGGAGATCGACCGGGTGCTGCGCACGTGCTGGCTGCGTGCGCGGCCCGTCTACATCGGCCTCCCCACAGACATCGCCTTCCACCGGATCTCGGACGAGCGTCTTAGGACACCGCTGAACCTGTCGCTACCGGCCAACGACGCCGAGACCGAGGCGGAGGTGGTCCGCGAGATCATCGACCTGATGTACGCCTCCAAGAACACGGTAATCATCGCCGACGCCTGCGCGATCCGCCACCGCGTGCTCGGCGAGCTGCACGAGCTCATCGATGCGACGCAGTTGCCGACTTTCGTCTCGCCCATGGGCAAGGGCGCCGTCGACGAGTCGCACCCGGCGTTCGGCGGCGTGTACTGCGGCGACGTGTCGCGCGAGGATGTCAAGCGCCGGGTCGAGGCCGCCGAGCTGATCCTGTACGTCGGTGGGCTCAAGTCCGACTTCAACTCGGGCGGCTTCACCTATAGGGTCGAGAGGCGCAACACGGTCGAGTTCCACAGCGACCACATGAAGATCCGCTACAGCACGTTCCCAGGCATCCAGATGAACCAGGTGTTGCGGCGGCTGCTCGACACGCTCGACCCCGCGCGCGTGCGCACGACCGAGACGCCGGTCGTAAACAACGTGATCCCGCCAGGCGAGCTTGAGAGCGACGGCACCGTCGGCAAGGACGACGAGATCACGCACGCGTACCTGTGGCCGCGCATTGGCCAGTGGCTGCGCGAGCGCGACGTCGTCATCTCCGAGACGGGCACGTCCAGCTTCGGCATCCTCGAGGCGCGCTTCCCGGCGCACGTCACGCACATCTCGCAGGTGCTCTACGGCAGCATCGGCTACTCTGTCGGCGCGCTGCAGGGCGCCGCGCTCGCCGTCAGCGAGCAGTCGTCGTCGCCGCCACAGCCGCCCTGCCGCCGCGTCATCCTGTTCGTCGGCGATGGCAGCCTCCAGCTCACCGTACAGGAGATCGCGACGCTGATCCGCCACCGCCTCACGCCCATCATCTTCGTCATCAACAACAACGGCTACACCATCGAGCGTATGATCCACGGCATGGACGCCGCCTACAACGACATCACCCCCTGGAAGTTCACCCGCCTCCTCGACGTCTTCGGCGCCGACCCGGCCAAAAGCAAGTCGCACCAGGTCAGGACGAAGGCCGAGCTAGAGGCGCTGCTCGGCGACGAACAGTTCTCGAGCTGTCCGTACATCCAGGTTAGCCCCCCCAAATTTTCATCCTCGTGACCGGTCCGGTGGCTGACGTTACACGCGTGTTTGCGTCTAGTTGGTCGAGCTGTTTATGCCGCAGAAGGATGCGCCCAGAGCGCTGGTCAAGGTCGGCCAGATCACGGGCAAGAGAAATGCTGCTGTCGAAGAGTAACGCTGGGTCGAGGGGGGATACGGACAAGATCGACTGATGTAAGGATTCGGGTCTTGGGTTTGTATTCGGTAATGGCAACAGACGTTAAGAATTTCTGCCACGTAATGGATCTACCGAGTGATAGAATGTGTTCGATACGATCGGGACCTGCAACCATGCATTGCGATCGAGACGAGCCGAAGCGATCGATGCATGCCAGTAGTAATAATAGTAGCAGCAGTAGTAGTAATAGTAAATACTTAGATAAGTATGTCCGCCCAGATCCAATAGGAAATCAACAAAAGAGAGAAAAAGCAGACAACTCCAGAAACGCCCTCCCCCATAAAACGAAAACCGATGCCGCCCACCCCAGCCCATTCAGAGCAAACATGCCCATGTAGATAGACTACCCATCCGACCCCTCAAGACAAAAAGGGAAGGAAAAAAAAAACCACTCCACCCAAAAACCAACATATGGCAAATGGTGTTAGCAGATCAGGAACCGGTCCCTTTTTCCGTTTCGAAACGTGTTCGATCCTCAGAGTGACCCATCGTCCCACGACGAGGGCTCGTAGTCGGTCTCCGTCTGCGTCAGCATCGTCGTTGCTATGGTGGGAATGGTATCCTGATAGTACTCGTCCTCGTCGTCCTCCTCCTCCTCCTCCTCGTCCTCGTCCTCGTCCTCCTCGTCCTCCTCTTCCTCGTCCTCCTCGTCTTCATCTTCGTCGTCTTCGTCGTCTTCATCTTCCTCTTCGTCCTCGTCCTCGGGCGTGGTGAGGAGAAGACTGACGAACTGGCCGCAGCACACCACGTCTTCGAGGTCGCGTATGATTTTCTTTGAGAGCAGACGCTGCTCGGCTGCGGGCGTCCACAGATTCGACAGCTCGTCCACATGCACCTGAGCCAGTTCAGTTACGGATCTCTTGGTTTCACCGCCAGTGATACTCGAATTCGAGGCCGTACCCGACGACGGCTGTATCCTCGCCGCAGTTGCCACTGTTGCTTGGACGGTGACGGGCTGCTGCTGTTGCTGCGGCTGCGGCGAGGAGGACATGGATGCTATGTTGGCACCGAACTGTCGGATACGCGCCTTCCACTTCCCCCGCTCCTCGTCAAACGTGTCGACGTATTTGTCCAGGGCCCTGCGACGCCGGCCGTAGCCCTTCATGCAGTACAGTCTGTACAACTCTTTGATGCCGCCGTACACAAACACCTTCGCGAAGGCATCGCTCGAGGGCGGCTGCGACTTTCGGCCAAGCGTGCCGACGACGGGTAGCGACGGCGGCGTGAAACGTCGGAAGAAGAGATGCAGGAGTAGGTGGTACATCTGGTGTATGGGCAGCAGCATATTCTCGGGATACTGCGCGATGATGTCGGACTGGATGAGCATGTTCTCCCGTGACAGCAGACCCAGGGCCGAGAGCTGATAGTCGTGCGAAGGATTTGTTCCCACGCGTTGCAGCCGAGCCACGACGTAGTTCTCGAAAAACTGCAAGAGCGAGAGGACCAGCGGCGCCATACCCCGTTGAAGGCGCCGCAGCATGCTCTCGCGGGTATCCCGGTCCATGTTGCGCCGGTGCCGGCGCCCCATCATCTCCTTGAGCACTTGCTCCGCCAAGTTCTTGGCCAGATCGCTAGCGATGCGCTGCCTGGCCGCAAGTTCCGTGACGTACTGCAGCGTAGGGCTTTCCTTTTCCGGGGGGAAAAGCCGCACGATGAAGGAAGGAACGCACGAGCGCAGGTAGGTATTGACGAGATAGCTCTCATGCGCGATAGTAAGGTATCGGAACTGGGTGTTTGTCTTGCGCAGGTTCAGGATATCCTGCAGCGTAGTAAGATTGACGATCTGAAGCTGGACCTCGACGGGAAGCGCAAAGAATCTTTGGGCCAGAGTGATTCTATTTCACAGGGGGTAAGCCAGGTTCTCGCTATGTACTCTCTCTCCGACCCCCGTCGGTCGTGAGAAGAGGAGGGACACGAGGGAGCTTCTGACCTGCCTTGCGCAGTCGAGTGGGGCTCCTTCTTCTTCTTGGAGCTGAAGATGTTTTTACTCTGCCGTGCGAATAGGGCGACTCGAGCGCGGATTCTAGCAACCGCCGACGTGGCCGACGAGAATCGACGTGTAGGTTCCATTGCTCTTCGGTTGGTGTTGGTTTCTCTCTCTCTCTCTCTCTCTCTCTCTCTCTCTCTCGCCCTCTTGTGTGGTTTGTGGTGGAGAATGCAGCTCAAGCAGGCAGGCAGGTAAGGCAGGAAGGGGAGGAAACGTGGGAAAAGGGAAGGGAACGGGGTTCGTGGGTGGGATTTGTTGTCTCAGGGATCGGAGGGATCCACCCGAGTGAAGTTCCCGGTGAATTGGACTGGACCGTTTCGCTGCCTTCCGTATCGGTTAGGGGGGGGGGGTGACACAGTGGTGGACAAACAACCACAGAAATCCGGAGGTTGGACGCCTTCTTCCGCGCAGTGATCGTTCGACGTAGAGTATGTGCTGCAGTGGAGGGGGAGGGATGCGGCTTGGGTGATGGTGGGTCGGGTGGAGATTTCTGAAGGTCCGGAGCGACTCCAGACGCTGCAGCAGACAGAAAGACGGAGACGGTTGGCGGAGAGTGCGAGTGCGAGGGATCGCAATCAATGGAGAAAAAGGAAGGGCGGGCACGGTTCGTCTTATGGGGAAGTGGGGACCGGGCAGACGGGACGGACGGCACTAGTGTTCTCGCACCGAAAGCGTGGTGCTCTCCGACGGAGGGATCGCCTGGGCTCGAAAAAGCAGAAACAACAGGCGGCGGGGGGGGGGGGGAGGGGTGCAGGAGGTGTGTGCGGACGACTCGGAGCAACAACACAGAAGGAGAGAAAGAAGGAGAAGGGGAAGAAGGGGAAGGGGAGGAAGGGGAGGAAGGGGAGGAAGGGGAAAGCGTACGCAACCACACACGGCACGGACAGTTCGATATTCGATATGTAGAGTATGCAGAACTGAGGCGTGCGGAGAGTTACAGGAGACTCCGTTCCTGAAGAATCTGCGGCCATCAGCCTGTGGATATTTGCTCGACACCACCTGCTGTGGGGGGGGCGCCCAACCCAATCGCATGGCCCAGGCTAGAGCAGGAGAGCGTTCGATGCGCAGAAAAGATGCATCCACCTTTATGTACTAGTACAGTATGCATGCAGAATCGTCGGGATCACGAGACGGGGGGGGGGGGAGGCCCCTCGCTTCGGCGATAGATAGACAGCAACTGCTGGAGGACCGCCGCTGGAGAGTTTGATGCTATGTTCCCCAGCATCTCCCGCGGGCAGGTGTCTAGATAGATGCGTGGATGCTCTAGACATCGCGGGCGTCTGGCCAGGATGGGCCGCTCGACTCGGACTCGCCTCCACCGCATGCATGAGGAAACCCCGGAATCACCAAAGCGACGCTGCAGCCCAGGCGCACACGGGGGCTATCTGCTAGCGAGAACGCGGGCTCCAGGACAACGGGCTAGTACGCCAAAGAGGGGCCCGCAGTCCGTGGTCTGGCCGCCGACACGCTAGCGCGGTTGGGGGGCTCGGCGCCCGACTGAAGGGCACGCTTGTAGATATCTAGATATGGTGTCTATGCAGATATGCGTCGACACACAGGGGGGGCCCAACGGAACCCAAAGAGTCTGGGAAGGAGGGAAGGAAGGAAGTATGCACTCTGCTGTCTATCTGGCTAGCAGAAAAGATCGCAAGAGTCGGGGTCACGGCTGCCTGTTGCGAGCTCCAGGGATAAACAGCCGACGCCAAGGACCGCAGTCCTTCTCCGCGCGTTTCCGGCGGGGCGTGTTATCGCCAGACGACAGCGCCGGGCGGTACGCACCGATGCTATGCACATAGCTATGTGGTGTTTTTTTTTGTTTATTCATACTCGCATGCGACCTGTATAGATCATGGCGGCAACATAGCTATGTGGTGTGTGCGTCGTGTCCTTCCAGCTCTAGGCAGAGCTGAGCCGCGAGCCGCGAGCCGCGAGCCCCGGGCCCGAGCCCTGGAGCCTCCTGTCGCCGCGACTCCGCTCCATGTCTACCCCGTGCCAGCCGTACCGCCCCGCCATGCCGTGCTCCGCCGCGCGCCGGCTCATCTCGGAAGCGAGCCACCACCTGCGCGGACGCCGGGCGCGAGATGACGGACGCAGGAAAATCGTCCGCCACACACACATCCGCGCCACAACAGGCCTGCTGGGACGCGGTGCTCAGCCAGCGGAACTCGACAGCAGTGTCCGTGGCTGCAGCGGAGGAAAACACGGGGAGCATGAGGCCCTAGCCCGCCAAGCGCCCGTGCATCTGCATAGAGATATATCTACATATAGTTATCCTCTAGATATCGCACATACATATCTGTGGAGGACCTGCTGCACAGTTGGCCGGTCGATCGCGGCCTGCGGAGGATTCGAGCGTGCAAAGATCGGGAGAGATTCCCGCACGCGCTCTCTCGCGCCCATCGCGTCCTGCGTTGTTGCGTTCGTGCTCCGGTCGGGCGGCGGGCGGAGGCGGGTGCGGTGGACGACCCGGATGGGGCAAGACCTGCCCGAAACGGGGCGGCGAGCGTAGATACTGTATATCTGCGCTACTGATAGCGAGCGGTGCGCGTTTCGTGTGCTCGTGTCGCCGCAGAGAATCCGCAGCGGCAAGAGCGGCCAGATCCATAGATACGCAACACGCAACACCACCCCCCACTCCACCGCACTCCCTGGCCAGCAAGCAACCCCGATCCGGCGACTGCGCGGAAATGCACGGCCCGGCGTGGAGGGGATGTTCGCAGGCAAGTTGGCCGGCCGCCGCCGAGCAAGATCTCCGCAGAGAAGGCTCCGCTCCGATGGCTGCCGCCAGACATGCGGGGCGGACCGGATCGAGGCTGTCTCGGTTGCTTGCTCGCCCCGCTGTGCGGCGGCCTGTCCGGCAACTGCGGGAGAGCGTGCGGCTGCGGCTTCCTCCGTCCCTCCCGACGATGGTCCGTGCTACATACATATATACACAGATATCTACACGCTTGCCCGCGCACGAACGGTCACGAGCTCGACTTCTCCTGCATGCAGCCATGCGGAATCTCCTGGTTCAGGCACTGCGCCGTGGGGTCGGCAAGAAGGCAGAAGGCCATGCGAGGTACGATGCATACACCCTTACATAAGCCAATATGTCTACGTACCCCCACCGCCTCCACCTCCACGTCCAGACAGCGCCAATGCTGCTGCGCTGGATTCCGGAGCACCAGCAGTCTTGGTCTTGGGCTCTGCGTCGCACGGATGGTGCCGACGGAATGCCCGCCAAGCCGCATCACGAGCTATCAATCGACGCCAAGCCTGCACCGCAAACTTCCATGTCCCGGGCATCCACCGCGCTGGAGATAGCTGCGGAGTGCCGTATGTACCTTGCACCGTCCGCCTCCAGGGCCGCGCCACACGCAAGCGGCGTCGTCGCACCAGGCGATGCAGGCCGTCTGCGGATGGCGGGGGGGGGGGGGGGCCAGGAGGATCTGCGAGCTGAGGCTCCGGGAGCTTGCAGACATATTACGTGCCCGTGTAGCTCGCAGCAGAGTTCTCGGCGCCGGACATAACCGCACAGCTCGGCCGACGGCGTCTCGAATGGGCCATGCGTTTCCCCCGTGATTCGAACGGACGGACCGGAAAGGGCAGGAGACTCCCTCCGGTCTTTCTTTCCTCCGTCGCCCGCTTCCGGCATCTGCCGCCCATGCCCGGCTGTGTACTCTGTGAATGCGAACAGCGCTCGCCCGCGCTGCCACCACCGACCCTGCCAACCGCCCTGTGTTCGTATCTGTGTGTGTAAGAGGCAGGTGTGTAGCTGCCTGGTCCTCAAAGGAGCAGCCCCGAAAACAGATGTCCGTGGCTGGATCACTCGTGTCCCACCCACACACAAAACCAGCCCCCGGCGGCCGATTCTGCTACTGGCTAACCGGAGCACTCTTCGGCCGTATGTGCCACAGTTTCTCCGAACCCCACCGGCGCTATGATTGCCGCACACCGCCCTTCGAGTGACAATCTCCGGTTGACATCTCGTGACGCGCCAGTTCCCGGTGGATGGCCGCTACTGACCGTGGCTGACTTGCTTAGGGGATGGGGGCGGGGAGGGACAGCCCACCCCTCCGCTGTTCTCGTTGGATCTCGGCTGGAAGAGCCCCATTCGGTCCTTGCGTTCGTCGGGGAAACGGATTTTTAAAATTGGACCGATTAGGGGGTGGGAGGGGGGCTGTTTACCCATAGCAGCTATGGTCTTCTCCATTTGGCTTCGGACTGTCGAGGCGGCAGTTGGCGCACTGTCGGCCAGCACGGCATGTCGAGCCCGAGCTCTCGGGGACGGGCTGGCGTTCCGATCGCTGCCCGGCCTGTCGTCGGTGCGGGAACGGCGGCCGGTGGAGGCACGTATGTACGATGCGCGCTCCACGGAAGTGCAGTTGGGCGGAGCAGTAGAAGAACCAATCCTACGGGCGCGCAGCGGCAGAGTGCGAGTGACAAATCGTGAGCTGATTTGGTGCCGTTGGCGCTAGTCCGCTTCCGTGCACCGGCCGAGCGAGCATGATGCGGCTCTGGATATGTACTTATGTATGTAGACCCCTCATATATACTTACGTACCGACTGCAACCCACCCGCCAACCCGCAACCGCAAACATCACCGCCGCCATCTCCTATCCGCACAACCCCGCCAACAACAACGCAAGAAATGGACGCCCTCGTAGCTCGCTACGCCTCCGCGCACGACGACTTCTTCTTCGACGAGAATGCGGACACGGTCCAGCGCCACCTCAACACGAAGCCCACGCACGCCCACCAGTTCTCGCTGGCACCCATCGCCCAGGTGAGTGACGGAATCGAGCCATCCATCAATCCATCTCAGCTATCCGTGGAGAGAGAGAAAGAGAGGGGGGAGGTGGGAGGCTGACCCCGCACGGATGTAGCCATCGGCGTTCCTCCGCGCCGTCACGGACGACCTCAAGAACCCAGAGTGTCCGATCAAGCTCGCGCACGGGACGACGACACTGGCGTTCCGCTTCAGGGGCGGCATCATCGTGGCGACCGATTCGCGTGCGACCTCCGGAGACTGGATCGCGTCGCAGACGGTGAAGAAGGTTATCGAGATCAAGTTCGTCCCCCCCCCCCCCGTCCCCCCCCCGGGCCGCTTCCGGCTCCCCGGTCTCCCCCTCTCTTCTCTCTTCTCCGCCTACTCACACACACACGCAAAAACAGCGATAAGATGGTCGGCACGATGGCGGGCGGCGCCGCGGACTGCCAGTTCTGGCTGGGCTATCTGGGCATGGAGTGTCGGCTGCACGAGCTGCGCCACAAGCGGCGCATCACGGTCGCGGCCGCCTCGAAGATCCTCGCCAACATCGTCTACGGCTACAAGGGGATGGGTCTGTCGATGGGCACCATGGTCGCCGGCGTCACCGCCCAGGAGGGCCCCGCGCTGTACTACGTCGACTCGGACGGCACCCGCCTCCAGGGCGACCTGTTCTGCGTCGGCTCCGGCCAGACCTTCGCCTACGGCGTGCTCGACCGCGAGTACCGCTACGATCTGAGCGACGAGGACGCGCTCGCCCTCGGCTCGAGGAGCATTCTGGCCGCTACTCACAGGGTGCGTGCGCTCACAACGTCCCCCTCTCCAGGTCGCCGCCCGTACTGACCGCCCGGATGTGCAGGATGCATACTCCGGTGGCTCGATAAACCTGTACCATGTCAAGGAGGAGGGCTTCACCAGGCACGGCTTCACCGACACGCATCCTGTTTTCTGGCAGACCAAGCTGGAGAAGGGCGAGTTTTCGAACGTCACCTCGGAACTTTAGATTTGGAAGCGTTTTTCGACGAGGCGTAGAAATAAAGACACGCACGCCCTGTGGTGAAGAGTGGAGATGGAGATGATGTTTGGAGAACCACCTGCTATGATAACGATGGCTGATGTGTCGGGTTTTTATGTACCGGCCACATGCGGGTGATGCACCGTGACCAAACGTCCAGACTCATGCCCTTCCATCGTGGTCGATTCCCACCAAAATATATATACCTGTATATATCCGCATCGAACCGTCGACCGTGGTGCACTATGGATGCTACCGCTGCCGGTGGGGGAGCAGAGCAGGTTCTCGGTCGAGTAGTCTCCATCACGACTTGTCAGCTCCGAGAGGGTGGACCCCACCTTCACGTATGCCCCTCTCTCCCATGTCCTGGGTGGTTGGGTAGGGTAGCGTACATTGAAATCTTCATTGCGCATTATAATACATATACTCGTATAGTAATATCATGTTCGTAACCACCACCCTCAACACAAAAAAAAAAAAGCCTTCACAAAACCATCATACCTAGACTCGATCGATATATCTAGCCCATGCCCAGAGAACACACAAACGCAAAAACGTCTACTCTACGCCGGATGAAAATCAAAACCATATGCGTGTGTGTGTGTGCCTGTTGTAGCAAAGAAAAAGACAAGAAATCACTGCTCGTATGCCTGGCCGCTCAGGGCGACGACTCCGCCTCCCTCTCGTAGCTCCTACCGCCCGCCTGGAAGACCATGACCGACGCCTTGATGTTGGCGACGATGCACGTCTCCGCGATGTCGCCCAGACACTTCCTCGTCTCGGTGCCGGCGCCCGAGGGCGCCCCCATGGACGAGAGGACGTCGACCAGCTCGGCGCGGATGAACGGCTTCGAGTCCTTGAGTCCGCGTCCGAGGATGACCAGATCTCCCGCGTTCTTGGTGGACATGCCGACCTCGGTCTTCGCCTTGGCGATCATGTAGTGAAGCGGCTGCGAGGTGTGCACCGTCTCGAAGAGAACGCGGGATTCCAGGGAGCGTGGGAGGGAGTCCTGCATCGCCTGGAAGAAGGAGCTGTCGGCGTCGGCGATGGCGGTGAGGCTGCTCACCGAGCGGGAGGCCAGATCCGTCTGGAGCACGCTGGGGACGTGGGTCTGGGAGAGGTTTCGGGGGAGATCCGGGCGGGCAGCGGCGGCGGGAATCTCCAGGCCGGGATCGGCCACCGCGCCGGGGGAGTAGATTACTTGCACGATGGTGGCGGTCACGTTGATGTTGGTCGCCAGTTGGAGGACGAATCGCAGGGCAACACGGTCGTCGATGCCGCCGAAGTAGGGGAAGAAGATGTGGTGCGATGGATCGGAGATTGGGTTGTAGATGTTTGCGGTGTCCGTCGCTCTGCGGGAACGCATGCTGCGGAAACTGGCCGTGCGAGTGATCGTGCGTTCGATGTTGGAGCCGAATCCACGGTTGACCATGATCGCTGTGCTGCATTCGGAACGCTCGAGAACGCTCGTGATGAACTGGTTGTGCTGGTACGACATGAACCGGTTCTCCGCCGAGTACTGCGTAGGGTCCTCGGGCTCGGTGACCAATCCGGTTTCCGTCCAAGGAATCAGCAGGAGATCAGACGACTGCAGCGACGCTCGGCTGGTGATGACATCGGCGAACGAAGCTTCAGGGGCGATGGACAAGGAGGTCGAGACCGCAACATTGTGGAAGGCTCCGAAGGTCCTGAAGACGTTGACAACCGGGTCCTTCTGTTGCAGCTCGTCCAACTCGGAAACCTGCATGACTGCGGAGGTACGCTGCGTCAATCCCATAAGTCTCTCGCCGTGGACCGTAAGCAGCCTCTTGGGGGGTGCAGCCGGCGTAGCGGATAGGGTTGCCTCTTGGGAAGAATGCCCTTCCTCGTCGATGGTTCCACTCGCCTTGGACCTGTGCACCTTCGCCTTCGGCACGGGCCTTGCGCCGAGGAGGTCGACGAAGGCGAAGATGCCGGGCAGATTCTCGAGACGCAGGAGCACGGTGATCTTGGAGATGCTGGTGGCCTGGAATTTCTCCTTGCGGAGCGATCCGTCGCCGCCATCCGGCCGCAGGTTGTTTCCGTTCCAGTCGATCTCTCCACGCTTCCACGCTTCAATCTTCTTCTGGTATTCGAGCGGATACAACACGGTGACCAGCGGAGTCGTGGCGAAGGTGGTGATCAGTGCCATGACGACGAAGATGGTGAAGACTCGGGTGCTGAGAATCCCCGCTTGCAGGCCGATGTTCTTTGAGAGAATCAGCCGTGATCCACGAGGGGGAGAAGGCACGGATATGCGCTCACCAGCACGATAAGCTCGACCAACCCCTTACAACTCATCAGAACACCAATGGTGAAACTCTCCCTCCACACCAGCCCACACCATCTCGCGGCAAGCGTGCCACCCACGATCTTCCCGGTGAAGGCGATGGCAAGAACACCAAAGACGTATCCCCACACGATGCCGCTGTCGAGCAGTCCGATGTTGGTCTGCAATCCGGAAAGCGCGAAATAGAGCGGCAGGAACAGAACCGTAACCAGATCCTCGACCTTCTCCGTCAATTTGACCGCGAAACCGCCCTCGTGGGGGCAGATCAATCCGATCAGGAAGCCACCGAAGATGGCGTGCACGCCGATGATGTTGGTGAAGAATGCCGAGGCCAGGACCATCAGCAACGTCAAGCCGACCATAGTCTGGGAAGGGCCGCTGTCGAGCGAGCCATCCCTGCGCAGGATCCACACGAACACCGGTCTCACCAGGTAGATCAGGAACAGCACGTAGGCAACACAGGTCAGGAGGACGTAGAGCGCCGTGAGGCCGGTTCCAGCGTTGACGAGGGCGACCGTCAAGGCGAGCAGGACCCACCCGACCACGTCGTTCGCGACTCCGGCGGAGAGGACGATGGTGCCGACGTCGGTCTGGAGGAGCTTCAGCTCCGTCAGGATACGTGCCAGGACCGGGAAAGCCTGCGGGGCCTGATGTCAGCGATCGCGCCGGCCGCAGCGAGCCAGGGAGTTGTTTCCGTACCGTGATGGCCATCGCCACACCGATGAACAGCAAGTAGATGCCAAAGCCGATATTGACGGTTCCCTCGTCATCGCGGAATTCATGGTACAGTCCATAGGCGATAGCGCCGCCTGCAACGCGCCGGGCGCCATGGTTAGCAACAACACGGAAGCGGCGCCAGGCACCCGAGACACGCACCCAGGCCGAAGGGCAGGATCATCCCCAACGCGCCCACACTGGCCGCCACCCTCCAGTTCCGGAACAGGATGCGCATGTCCACCTCCAAGCCGACGAGAAACAGAAACAGCACGAGCCCGAGGTTGGCCACCAGCCGGAGCACGGGCATCGACGCCTTTGGGAAGATGGTGTCCATGTATCCCGGGATTCTGCCCAGCACCGTCGGGCCTTGGGGGGGGAGCCACGCGTTAGCCACACAGATCCACGGGCCGGGGGGGGGGGGGGCTCTCCGCACCGAGCACGATGCCTCCGATCACCTCGGCTATCACGCTGGGCTGGCGCAGCTTCGAGAGCGGCCAGTGGAGCAGCCGACATGCGATGATGATGATCGAAGCCTGTCAGACTCGCCGCCGTTCGCCGTCAGCTGCTGCGCGGCCGTCTCCCGCACGATCCGCCCGGCCCATACGCACCTGGATGATGAACAGCACGATCGGATCCGCCGCATTGTAATGTGTGGGATTCAAGCCCTCCAGCACACCCGCCTGACTGGCGACGCCGCCGCTCCCAGTCGCTCCACCGCCGGCCATGTTCCGGGCGTGTTCTCGACGGGACAAACAAACAGCAGCGGCAGCGACAAGCCCGAGGCGATCAGCTGCAGTCCTCTCTTTGTCTTTGGATCTTCACTCTGCTGTGCTGCTCCTTCTCTGGTGCGGCGCCGACAACACACGGCAAAGATGACGGGTAGAATAATGGGGAGGCTGGGGGGGGAGAGAAGGGGCGGCGGGAGGGGGGATGCTCTCTTTCCAGCAGCACGGGGAGCAAGCTTTATACCTTGAGCTGGCAGTCTCCGCAGCTGTGTAGCTAGCCAGCCCGCTAGAGCAGATGGCTAGAGTAGAGCAAGGCAAGCCGAGCACTTGCCTTGCGTGCACGTCACGCCGCCGTTCCCCGCCGGGCGAAGCGAATCCCTCGCCAGCGCCCACCACCACCAGCACGATGCAATAAATTTGCTCGTGGATCTCGAAATGGCGATGTGTGGACGGCATGAATCACAGCCCACCACATGACATTTCCCGAAATGGCCACCACCACCACCATCACCGCCGCCGCCGCCGATACCACCGTCATCCCGGACCACCACCACCACCTGTCGTCAGCCATGTTGATATGTATGTAGATAGGCCCCGGATAAAGATGCAGGCGCGTGAGCAGAACCATGCAAGGTCTCTTTTTTTCTCCAAGCGGGAGCCACCGAGGTATGTATCCAGGTGGTAAGCACACGCATAAATTGTAGCTATCCATCTATCGACCGTGCATACATATGCACTGCAAGGCGAGCCTGGTGGGCTGTCTATCTAGAGTATCATAGATAACTGCACTCTCTGCCGCAGTGCGAAGGCAGACCTGTGGCATCCATCTCTCCGTCGGCCCAGCGATACATATGTAGATACATACTCTGCTCTAGATATATCTCCGTTCGGACGAACCGAGCGAGCTCTGTGCGACTCGTCTCTAGAGTACATAGATATGTTGCATGCGCGCAGGGTGCGCAGGGTGACGCGTGACGGACAGACGGCGAATGGAAAAAAAGAAGGAAAAAAAAGGCGACATGTGCGAGAGACGCCACTTTCGATTTGCCGCTTCCTTCCTTTTCCCTCCTTCCTTTCCCCCCCAGCTGCGGCAGAGGGAAAAAAAGGCATCCCCCAGGTTGCGCATTTACGCTATATATCTACTCTACATAGCTGCGTGGTTATGCACCTAGATATCTAGAGGATATAGCTCTGGTGGATATGTATCTATCTATCAACACGGGGTGCATGCATGCATGGAGTGCAGAGTCCGGTCTCGCTTGAGGACACATCTAGTCTGCATACGTAACTAGAGTACATACTCTAGCTATCTATCATACATATCTTGTAGAGTACACACGTATCCGGTTGCGTAGGCCAAGCGAAGCAGCAGCGAGCTCTCCAGCCCAAAATAAAATACATACATAAACAAAAAAACCAACCCCGCCGCTTCCTTTCTCCCGCAAGATCGTTCCCGTTCCCACGATAGGAAGCTCGAACACGGCCGTGACGACGGGAACCCGAAGGGGCTGTCCCATCATCCTGCCAGTCCACACGACTAGAGTACTCTAGAGCAGACAGATATCGCTCCGTAGAGTATGTATTGCCGTTGTGCTCCCACTCGCGCTTGCGGGTGTGCCCCGTCCGTGTTGCCCTATGTACTCGATCGCGTTCGTGTGTTGCGAGAGGCGACCCGGCTTCCGGGATGGTGGACAGTGGGCCACTCCTCCCTCTCCAGCCCCCCCCCTTCTCCCTACCACCCCGGTGGCGGCCTTGCGTTAGCTATGATGTCTGTAGATACATACATATCTATCACACCACACTAGACGGGGGGGGGCACTGTGGACCAATACTCTGCCCACCGGGGGGCCCCCCTCCCCGCATGCGTGCGTACATAAAATATAGTCTAGATATATGTGGTGCCCAGACACTTAGACGAGCCAAGGCTTGGCAAAGCTACAAATTGTCAATTCTGGTGACGAATCGCGAGTGCTCGGATATGACCCCACCCAGGTAAATGTATGATATATGTAACTCCCACTGGGTTTGCAGCTGTTTGGCTTGGCTTTTAGGTACGCTATCTACCCGATGCCCCGTTTCTTCCAAGAGAGTGCGCATGTCGTAGTGCAAGCCGGTTTGTCAGCTCAGCAGCAGTCGGTCGTAGCAAAAAAAAAACCCCCAGTCGGTATCTAGACCACATGTATGTACTTAGATACCCGTTTCCAGAGCTGGACAAGAAGCTGAATTCGCAGCCTTTGGCTCGGTGGAACCGAAGACAATCCGACGGTTCGCAGATCGAAGCAAAAGGCCAGTCTATGGCCTACCTACCTACACAAACGGCCCGACTGTGGTGCGATGAAAAGCAGTACAACCCGGACCGGGCGGGGTGGACAAAGATGTTTTCGTATAGTGCTATGTTGTATGTGGTCATAGATTATCACGAGGAGATACATAGCCCACTTAATTAGGCTGTCACGGTCAGGCCTTGACCCGTTGACAGAGTATCTAGACAGCTCCATTGCCAAGCTAGCCTGCTCTATGTATCAACACCGCGGAATCTCCACATGCTTCTCTTTGCTATGTAGATAGTATATGCGCTGCTTAAATGGGGATCTTTCTCGTGTTGGGTAGTGGGGTGAAGGTCGGAGGGTGGGGTGGGGGTGGGCATGGCTCCACACTGCTCCGTCTAAGAAGTATTTATTATGTGGGCCCTGTGTGGTTCGGCCGTATTTTGAGAAGCTATCTACCACACAAAACAGAGAAACCGACGGTTGGCGAAGTACGTACGGGCGAACCAAACAGGGCCTTAGCAGTTAGCACTCATGCACGCAGGTGGTTAAACGCGGACCGCATTCCACCGCCCGCGTCGGTAGTTTCCCTCTTGGCTTTTTACTGCGGCAAAAAGCCAGAGTCGGTCGATAATCGAAGGCGATGTCTCTTCTCCTCCTCCCCCTCCCCCTCCCCACACGCGTATGTGCAAGTATGTATGTATTTATATATACGAGCGGGAGTGGAATGCGAATGTGTGAAGTGTGGATAAGTAATTACTTAGCTACGAGAGCACTTTATCCCGCATCGGACTCGTCGGTATCGATCGACCGGTCCATACCAGCAGCAGCGTTGAACGGATATCTAAAATGTACGCCGTCATAGTCTAGATAGGCTGTATGCGAGTATGATTAAACAAAAAAAACCCCCCACCCCCAGCAGCAGCGTGAGAGTGGGCATAAGGCGCGCCTCCATACATACGCCAAAGGTCACACGCCGCGACGATTTGCTTGGTGCAGCCATCCGACAAAAAAAAACCCCCACTACATACCCAAAAAAAATTTTTAAAAAAAAAACCTAGAATTTTCCGGGGCCCCGGGAGGCGACATGGTCTCATAGCCTCGGGTATATATATATGCTAGACTATCCGACGAATTGACACTTCCTAGGTATCTACACGTTGATCGCATATGACGAATATGGTGCCCGCCGCCACGGTTCTAGCCCTCTCGTGGCAAACACTATATCGTATCTCTGCAGAGTAGAACCGCGGATCCCCCTAGGTCGTCTACATATGGAATATGGAGAGAGACACCCCACCCCTCCCCCCACTCCTCTCCAATCGCGAAGTGTCACGTGACGGTGGCGGCCGATAGCGACGTGTGCGGTGCACTCGCCGTCACTCGGCCCCCGACGCTGCGCGGCTATGGTTGGCGCAGTGAGGATGTGTGTATTGTATGTAGTATAGTGGGAAGCGGGGAGAGAACCACCTCCTTGGTGCACGTGGCTTGCTTCCCCCTTCCGAGTGCTCTACAGTCTATTCCAACGGTCACTGACCTCTAGTAGATGCCTACGACCGGAACACGTTCGAATAAGACAGCTCGGCAAAACCACATTAGACGCCACCTTAGTTATGCATATATCCGGATGCCTGCGCTCAGGATCAAGCAACAGGCAGCCCTTCGATTGCACCTTGCTCCTCGTTCAGCGGACCCGTGCCCACGCGGTACGACGCCTTCCACCGCATCTTGACCGCGTTGCCACCGCCTGGGGGCGCCCCCGACACACGTATGATCTGCGTGATGCCGCCCTTTTGGTGCGGCTGGAGGGAGCGGCCGCTTTGCGGCTCCATCTTGAGGGAGTATGCCTGGTTTCGGTTAGATGCGAGGTTCGGGTTTTTTTTCCCTTTTTCCCTTTTTTTGGGGTGGGGGGGGAGGGGTTCACACCTTCGTGACGGCCATCTGGAAGGTCATGTCTCGCAGGGATTGGCTGGCGTTGTTGGAGAAAGTAGCTTTTAGTAGTATTGGTCCGTCTGGTATGGGGCGGTGGACTTCGGTAACGATCCGCAGGTTCGAATCCATAACCAGTATCTCGTTGGGCTTCAACCCGGAACCCGAGGGCAGCGCCGACGTGAACGCCCAATCGTCGTCGTCGTTGCTCGGTTGAGTGGCTGCTGGCGTTGGCACTGACGTGCTACCCTGCTGGGGCAACTGGGGACTGGAGAGGGACCCAAAGATGGCGGAGTAATCTGGTGCTAGAGCTTGTGGCTGAGGTGACGGAGAGGGTGACATTCCATGCTGCTGGCCAGCGGTGCTGGTCTGAACGGTAGACGACAACAATGGTGGGCCCGGGATATCTGGTTTCTCTTTAGTTTGCTGCTCGGATTCGACCAGAGGGAATCGTACTCGTGTTTGCCCCAAAACCAAGCGCTATTCCACCGCCGTGCCCGATCGATCCGTTGGGATCGTCTATTGACAATCCCAGCAGGTCGTCCTGCAAAGAGCTGCCACCCGAAGGTCCGGCAGCGGATGTCGAACCATTCGCGTCCGTGTCTCCACCAAGGTCGATCAAAGAATCTTCGACCACCGGCGCCGGTGGGGCTTTGGCCGAGCGAGCGGAGGGAGGGTGAGGTGCCACGGTTGGCAATGCTCTCGCCGCATTGATGTCGCCCTTTTTGATCAGGGTGTACTTCTCGACGATGATGTTGATAATGTCGTTCAATTCCAACAGCCTCACGACAGCTTCGGCGTCGTCGCTCTCCTCTTCAACCATCTTCTGGATCTTCGGCTGTGCGGTGATCAGAGCGCTCGCGAGTTCCTGTTCCCAGTCAGGCTCAGAAACACAACACAAAGCGCCACAGCGGATAACGACCTGAAAGGTATCTTGTTGTCCGATAGTTTCGCCCGGTTGGACTTTCGCCAGCATCTCCTCCAGCAGCGCAGCCTTCTTCCGTAGCTTTCCGATCTCTTCGGCCGCTTTCGCTCGATAGTCCGTCCTCGATGCTTGGTCGTAGCCAGCCATGATCTTCATCAGGTGGTTCGCTTCTTGCAGGTCGGCCGGCGTCCCCCGTCGAATCAGCTCCTGGAGCTTCGCGGCGTGTGCTTCTCGCTCCTCCTCCTCCATCTCCTCCGCCGATTTCAAAGTCTGTGCTAATCAGTAAGCCACCCTGGCAGCACCTTTCCTTCGGGAGGGGGCGGGGGGGCATCCGTACGTCACTTGGGTTCAACACAGCAGCATCCTCTCTCCTCACGTCCGGAAAAGTGTAGCCCTTGTAAGAGAGCAGCCTGTGCATGTCCCTGATGAAGCCGAGATCATCTTTGTACCGACTAGTCATGCAGATCGTCTGTCTCCATTCTTCGATAGCTTCTAGGATCTTGAGCTGCACTCGGTTCGGTCTTGGCGGGGGTCTCTCGGGAAAGCGTCGGACCAACTCGTTCAGGAAGTCTTTGGTGGATATCTGCAGGTGGAATGCGTAGCCGCAGTTCTTTACGCATATGTCCAGTAGCTGGATCGGTCGATCGGGTCCATGCTCAGCACTTCCTCTGCACCTATCCATCGCATGGGACGGGAACCTACATTCAGAGCAAGGAGCGAAACGTTCGGGTTCCGATGGTTGATGTAGTTGACGATAGTGATAGCCGCCTCGCGAGGTCTAGACGGGTTACAAAACGCCACGCAATCAATCCCAAGCTCTGTTTCGCCAGCGGCAGCAAGTTCGGCGGTACTTGAGGTGACCCTTACGCTGTTCCTTTCTTCTGGTTGATCAGGTCGCTGATTTCGAGGTTTAGGGCGAGGTTCGGCTCGAAGTTACTCGGATCGCACGCGCTCCCTGGATTCCCGAACGGGCATAACCGTTAGCGATCCGGCTTATCCATCCCATTCGCAGCGATTTCTCGGGGCTATTCAGGGGAGAAGGCGCGGTGTGCGTGTTGCGTACGTATGAACCTCTTGAGAGTAGACTCTCCCGGATCATTTGGAGGCCACGCGCCGAAGCGGTCTCTCGCCGCCATCCTCGTCGATGCGTATTCCCGCTTGGGTGGGGGGGGGGCGGAGGCGCGGTGGATAGCTGTTGCTGCCGCGAAGGGGGGTCGTATAGCAGAAGAAGGCGGTGGGGATGAGGAGATGCGTACGCAACCTGACAGATGATTGCGGGGATGGCCGGCAAGGTGGTGTACATAACTCTATGTACAGATCTCCTTGGCGGTCACGGCAGATCAATCGCACCGACTCGTGTTCGTACATGAGCAGTTACATACTTAAGTAACTAAAGTATCTACATACCTACTTGGTTAGTTACTTGTTGCAGCGCCATATACTGGAGCTTCGATTTGAAAATTATGTTCGTGTCTCCCGCCAGTTACGAAGTCCTTTGGAACGAGAGAGCTTACGTAGATACATCCGTTTGATGTTGGTGGAGTCTGACTCTTCCTATTCGAGGTCATGTTTCCACGTAGGTTGCAGAGGGTTAAGTACGTAGTGTATAAGTAGTCGAGGGGGGTAAAATTGTGGTATGTAGTGTTGCCCATGGACAAAATGATAGTGATATAGTATCAACGGTCAAAATACGTGTTTTTCATGTCCTGATACGATAGCAATCTGCGTCCAGCGGGAAAATCGTTTTTTTTCTACCCCCTGAACTATACAGTACCCATAGTTAGCTCCGCGAGGGAAGCTCTATCTAACTATGAACACCGCCACAACCCGAAGTTCCGTGGTTTGGACATTGTGGCCAGACCAACGGAGAGCAAGCCCCCTGCCTGGAAAACCCTCCCTAAGTACTAGTTAGCGGGACTGGGGAAACTGGCAAATTGACGGATGATTGGTGTGTTCGGGACGTCCTTAAACTTGCCTCATCGGGAATGATGTAAACTTCCAGGACGATGGGACCAGCGGTGACCACGAGAGAGCCTCTTGCTTGGTGTATCTACAAACCTGAATCCTCGTCATGGCTGGACGCGTGAAAGCCACGACTCTCGCGGAAATGTGCGATAAGGCAAGGACAGACCCCTTGAGTACCTCTCGGTGAGGGAAAAAAATGCGTGATACATGTGTACTTCTGAACTGGACCCCGTTTCTGGGATTAGTGGTGGGACCCAAACACATCCCGTGCTCTCCCGACAATAGAACATCGTTAAATTTCAAGTGACCTCGGATGTCAGATGAAAACTCACCTGTGTCTTGGGAAGACACGCAAAACTCATCCGGAGTGGGCTTTGAGGGATTATGCCTCAGCGTACGGATCCGGGGGGTGAAATCAAACCAAGCGGCTGAGGGAACGGTGTCTGCTTTGAGTTTTAGAGGTTGGGAGAGCCTAGGGTCCTAGAGAAAGTCCCCCGATGAAGCGAGTCTGAGGACGTACCGGTCCGGGTGAAGGTGATTTCTTCTTTCCCTGCCTTCAATCCTGCTTAAGAAGGCTCGCCATGATCAAAAAATTTGGTCGCATGCGAGTAATGAAGAAACAAAAAAAAAAGTATTGACGCAAAGAAGGACAGCGAATCTCTCGCAACCAGAACCGACTGAACGGCGGGCGAAGAACCAACAGCGGCTGGGCGTCCCCTCTGACAACACGGGGAAGCGAAGGTAAGGGCTGGGAAGCGCAAGAAATGCGGGCGACGAGTGATGGATTCAGAGAAATGTGATCGACAGGATACAAACAGCACCTGTAGCATGCGTAGCGAATTGCAAGCTCATGACAGTGCACTAATTTCTTCTCCTTTTTCCTCCCTCGTTTCTCAGTTAGCCGCGCGCATCCTCCCCGAGCTGTAGTGGCGCACTAAGTACACTTCAGTTTTTCTCCAGCATCGTCCCTATTTTGAAATCTACAATGGCCGAGTTTAGTCAATACTAGTCGGTATTCACAGAGTATCACCCGCCGGGGTTCAGGTTGACAGACAGCAAGTGATGTAAGGTGTAGTCCTGCCTTAGCATTTACAGCTTCTATCCACTACAGGCGCACAAAATTCTCGACAGGTGGATAATCATCTATGTAGCCATCCACCCACCTCATCTGGCCCATCTAAAACATCAGATCGGAGTAGTTTCCCTCTTGAGCCACTCCATGGCAGTCGACCCCTCCTCTAGAAATTCCTTCGTCTTTTCAAACACCTCTGCATGGTAGTCATTGAGCCATTTCTTTTCAGCGGGGGTAAGTAGCCTCTCGTCCGTGAGCTTCTTGCACATGGGGACCATCGTGACGTGTTCGAAACTGTAGTAACTGTTTGATTCTGGTATTAGAAAATCTGGCTCACCCGAACGAGAGAGCGAGTGGACTGCAAAACTTACGGCTTATCGCCGAATTGGTGGTTCGTCTTGGCTTCTTTGACCATTACCACGTCTAGATAAACACAAGGTGTTAATGGAGGGACAGCTAGGGGTGAGAGAGACCACGAACTCTCAATTCGGATACCGAAGTTTCCGTCCTCGTAGTATCCGGGCTCATCGGAGAGTACCATGCCGGGCACGAGCGGAACTTCGGAGTACTGGAGTCTGGTGCCAATTCCGATGGGACCTTCGTGAACATTCTGGTATCCGTCAAATCAGCGTCGAACCAAAGCGATCACGGACGTAGGTACCAAGAAAGATCCAACACCGTGGCCGGTGCCGTGGCGGTAGTCCAAGCCTTCAGTCCACAGGAACTGCCGAGCCAGCACATCCAACACGAAGCCACTAGTTCCTTTGGGAAAGATCACGCGGTCCAAGGCAACCATGCCCTTAAAAACCAAGGTATACGCCTTCTTCTCCATCTCCGTGGGCTCGCCGAAATGGAGGGTACGCGTGGTGTCTGTGGTGCCGTCGAGATACTGCGCTCCCGAATCGCAAAGGTATACAGCCTTCGGGTCGATGACCGAGCATGCGCCCGGTTCGGGCTTGTAGTGGATTACAGCCGCGTTTGCACCGGTGGAGGAGATGGTGTCGAACGACAGACCCATGAAGTTGTCACCTGATTTCCGGATTTCCTCCAGTTGGTCGGCGGCCTGGACCTCGTCGAGAACGGTACCTTTCCCGATCTCCTCCTCGAGCCAGGAGAGGTATTTGATCAATGCTACGCCGTCGCGAATGTGGCATCGCCTCATTCCGCTGCGCTCTGTCTCGTTCTTGACGGCTTTGGCTTCTTCGATGGGGGATCGAACGACCTCCACACAGTCATCACCACCAAGGGCTTTTAATAGGGCCCACGATGCTTTGTTGGAGAGCAGCCACTTCCTGGGGCTTTCCCTAGGCTCGGCACTGACGGTCCCCTCCTTGTATTTTTGGACGAAGGCGGTCAGCTCGGTGAACACCGCCTCGTATGGCCGGACAGTGACGACATCGCCGAGGTGATCCATTGCTGCGGGCGGAAGTTTCTTGGCATCGATGTATAGGGTAGCGTTTGTCGGGGTGATGAATGCGTACGCAAAGAACACCGGATTATAAGGGATACTTTAGGCATTGTATCAGCAGTTATGTTCCATCGTCTGAAGAGAGGTGTACGTACTCGCTTCCTCTCATGTTATACAACCAGGCGATCTCGTCGAGCATGCTGACAACAAACCCCGGGCTCTTCCTTTTCTCGAGTTCCCTCCTTACAGCATTGATCTTCTCCTGGAAGGGCTGGCCGGCATACTGGACCGGAAGCACGATCACAGGATTGTTGGGGCGCGCCGGTCTCTCTGTTCCCCAGGTTTCATCCACAAGGTTCTTGCTCAAACCGACCAATCCGCCACCCTTCTTCTTGACACGGGTTTCGAGGCTTTTCGCTTGCTCTGCGACTGCACGTTAGGGAATCCAGAGACATAGCCGAACACGACCACCTCTGGGGCGGGTGATGGGGAGGGGAGGGGGGGATTCTAGGGAGCATTACGAGCCGCAATGACCGTAGCATCCACGCCAACGGTCTTTCCACCGTCTGCCTGTTGAACCGCCCTGTCGTCATACACCATCAGTTAGTCCATCGCACTGGCACCAAACGGGAGGATTCCGCACCACTCCTGCCACGTGGGGACATCAGGCATTCCCTGCTTCAGAAGCTCCCAGTTGCTGTCCAGCTGTTGCTCAGCTTGGTTGAAGTAGCGGCCGTCGGTCGAGAGAACCGCCTTCTCCTGGGTGACAACCGCACATCCCGCCGAGCCGGTGAATCCGGTAAGGTACGCTTTTAAGTCGCACAGATGTCAACAGTTGCTCCGCGGGGGGGTTACAGTGAGTGGGGGGATGTAGAGTAGGAAGGCGATCGAAGACGGACCTCTTCGGGCGTCCGCTGCGCATATGTACTCGCTGTTGTGGGAATCTTCGCTAGGCACGACTGTATGCGGAAACTATGTGTCAGTGACCTGCAGGCGCGGGCCTATTATTCGAGACGGGGCGGCCGGGAAGCAACGGACCATAGATATCGACTTTCTCCCTGCTCATCAAGGAGCGGAGCGCCGCGAGCCTGTCGGTGGTGTTAACGGTCATCATTTCGGGGAACGGAGGTGACGACGGCTTCGACGGTGGATCAAGGAGAGATGAAAATAGGCGCGTGCGGGATGACGAAAAGGGTCTGGAGTTGTAGCCAGCGGTGGGGCGGGCCAATTTGTGGCGGAGGGTTGTAGCGATAGAGCTCCGTGAAGTACAGAGGAGCAATCGCGGAGCGACCCCGCAGAGCAGCAACGACATTCGCTAGAAAGTTATGCTTGCTTGCTATTGCTGTGCTATGACTAGGGATATTCTTTCTGTACAACTCCAAATGAGTCTTTTTCTTCTTCTCTTAATACTTTCCCCCCCCCATCCGCAATTCTGGATTGCGATGAAAAGGGAAGAGGACGACGGATGGCATCAGAAATGCCTATCGGGAAGCCTAAACTTTGAAGGTTCAGAGGGCCATTGGTTGGACTGGGTGGGGGGGGAGAAGTGGGGGTGTGGGGGGATTCTCGAAGCCACAGGTGAACAATGGATGGAAGGAGATGCAAAGTACGTAACCACCATTGAGGAATATGCAAGGAAGTGGTAAATGCTTGGAACGCTTCACTCGAAATCACGGCAATTCTCCGGTCGCGGCGAGCACTGGGGTTCCGAGCTGGTGAAAATGGATAACTATCCACACGTATGCAGAGATCCTTCCACCGGGTTTTCTGGCCTCTTGGCAGTCACAGTGCCGCATCGGATCTCCAGACGCCCTTACCGCCTCCGCGCGGATCATAGAGGGTCCCGCCATCGATCCGGTTGTGTGGACGTGCAATCGATTCGAGACGGCGAATCGCTGCTTTGCACGACACCCAGCTCTCGATGCGCAAATCTTGATCCTCAAAGGCCACGATGATTCGCCGTCGTTGTCGTCGTTCGCCGTTGTTTCCGGTGCAAACGCCGCTGACACGGCAGAAGGGAACTCACCAGCTGGCCCGAATCCGAACCTTCATGACATTCTTTCTGCTCGACGCCGATTTCGATTCGGAATGCGACCGAGGATACTCCCCTAACCGTCCCAGGGGGGAGCCTTCGATCCCGTATGGCTTGACGGGTTTTCAGCCAGTGGAGCACTGCTGCCTTGGGAATAGATATTCATGCCCGGATATGTACTCACAACGCTTCAACCAGATCTTGCGCCATCGGAATCTGCTCCGATACGACCAGTTCTGGTGGAAGCCCCACAGAACCGTCCACTTTGCGATGAACTGTATTTAAACTTTCTGACAGCTTTGCGCGAAAGGTTGGTATCGTCAAATAGGGGGAAGCCCCACATATGTGCTCCTGGGATGGGAGACGACGGAGCAGGTATGTGGACGACACGGATCGCTTCCCAAGTGATGAGCCGAAACCGTACGAATCATTTTCCATGTGATGGTGCATAGTTCGTATGCACCCCCAACCGTGGCTTTCCGGGTACAAGATCTCGCCATGAATCACGGGCTCGGCTGCGAGCGATTCCCGCACAGCTATGTATGTATTACAATATCTATGTATGGAGAAGCTCCCGCCCCTTCTCCTTTCCGAGTGATACATATCCCCACGAGGGACTTCCTGGCCTGCACGTGAATATCACACCCAGGTACATATGTACATATGTATCTAGTATATCTATCATAATGCCCGCTCGACGCTTATCTATTGGCACCGGGGTTCACTGTCGCGTGGTCGCTTGGACTCGCCTTCTTCAGGGTCTAGATTTGACATTGAAACTCGATTGGTGCGCGGCGTTTCCAACCGTCTTGTCCTGGCCGGCACTTGCGCCGGAGACGAAGAGACAAGTCTCAAACGCGCAACACCCGGAAGCCCGACTTCCCACGGAGTAGATTGATTGACTAAAGACATTACGCGTTTCCGTTTGATTGAGTATCTCGGGGCGGGGAAGGAGGAGAAGGCAGTGGTGGTGGTGGTGGTGGTGGTGGTGGTGGAGGTGGTGGAGGTGGTGGTGAGAATTCGCGCGCTGTGGAGTCGTGTTGACAGTGCTTGCGGAATTGGCAGTCGTTCCTCGAAATCACCACCACCACCACCACCACCGCCGACGCCGACTGCGATACGCACAAACACCACCGCTACCACCATCACCAAGTCGACTGTGCACCTCCTCCCCTACCCGTCTCACCTCCATTTCCCACCACCCTCACCCACCACCACCACCACCACCACCACCTCCTCCTCCTCCTCCTCCTCTTCTCCGCCCATGAGTATTTGCTGGCACGGAAAGTATTCTAAGCCGCGGTTGATATGCATTGAATTGATTATTGCCTGGCAAATTGAGCGATTGATTGCGCTGCTGGCAAAAACCTTTCTCCCACCCACCTACCTCTCGCAATTGCATTTGGCGGAACAGGACGACGATTCCTTCGCCCTCTGCCCACACCCCCCTTCTCCCTCGAGCGAGCCTGCGCGGACAGTTGGCATCTAGAACCCACCACTCCAACTCGTGCGGTATCGGTGTCGTCGTCGCATAAACTCGCCTCAACTCAATCGGACAAACATTCCCTGACACCTAACGTTGTTCGATCCTTCTTGCCCCGCCTCTCCCACGATCGCTCGTCGCTTCCATCCGCCACACCGACACCCCCTTTCGTTCACGCGCGCACACACGCAACCCGAAACCCATACGCATCGTCGAAACGCGAGGAAAAAAAAAAGTCAAAACAATAAACCGGTTTATTCGACTTACCCGCACACACGCAGGATCCAGTACCCCAGACCCCACCCACCCCCCCCCCAAGGAGCGACACTGCGGAATCCGGTTTGGGCTGGTTCGCCTGCTTGCTTGCTTGCTTGCTTGCTTGCTTCGCTCTGTAAGCAAGGGCTGCATAGCAACACTACGTACCAAGTACCCGTACCTGGCAATTGTCCGGATCACAACATGGATTTTATCGTGAGCCTTCTTCACTGTAGATATGTGTCTACTACACACCCACGGCACTGTACGTGAGTGGAGAGAGAACAGCAGCGCTGACCAACGCTTCATTTCTCCAGATTGGCCTTGCCCACTGGTGTGAACTCCACGGTCCGACTTCCGTGCTGTGCACCCAGATAATCCCGCCGGCGTGTGGCGAGTGTAACCCGCCGCGGAACGTCATCACCCGATCGCCCAGCACGCCGCAGTTGGCGGGGGGTCCGACACCACCACAGTCGTCCCACGGCAGTGCCAGACCGAATACCACCGCGAATACACCCATCAGCAGCCCAACCCCAAGGTCGGCTGCGACGGCAACGGCTGCCGCTGCCGCCGCCGGGGCGCATCTGGGTCACTTGGGTAGCAATGTTGCGGCATCTTCGCGCCTGCCCTCTCCCTCGGAGACACCACCGGCTTCTCCCAGGAGCCCTGTGATGGTGCCCGCGTCCAGCGCCTTTGGTGGTGGTAGTACTCTGGAGGTGTGTAGAAACTGCACTATGACGCTCCCTAAAAAGTTTGAAGAAGAGGGGAACGGGGAGAGCTCGAATGGGAGGGGAACATCTCCTCCGGGAAGGCCATTGAGGACAACCGAAACCGTGGTCGTTGGCGGTGGTCCGGCGGCGGCGGCGGCGGCGGCGGCGAAAGGGGACGGTGAGAGGTCTGGCAGATGCCAGCCGGAGACTTCACCACAGGTGCAGGTGCAGGCACAGTTCAGTTCGGCGACTCAATCACTCACCACGCACACCCACACGGTCACTTACCTCTCAAGCCGATCGCCAGCGCAGACTTCACGATATTCGCAGGTCCGCCAGGCGTGCATCCGGTCGCTCTCCTGCGAACTGGTCCCCGCCCAGACCGGCCCCATCCTATTCGGGGACCAGCAAACTGGTTACACGATAGCTGTTGTCTTCAAACTGTCAGATAGCAAATCACGGGGGGGTCGGAGGACGTACGCTTTGCTGTGCATGTCAATGAATCAAAAGTCACTCATGCAGTCCTGGAGCGTCATTTCGTCAGTTTTCCAAAGCCTAGTGCACGAGATTCAGCTCGCGGTAGTGGAAAAGACCGCCAAAGACGCCCACAGCACGTCGACGTCTCCAGCTGGCATGTCACTGGCGTCCGTGGGATCCCGTGGACCAGAGAGCTTCCTGCGGAGACGTGCACCAGGCGATGGATCCAGCGCTAGGAGTCTAGCGGATTTGATTGGCAACGACCACTTCTTTGTTAATATCCACTCCGCGTTCGTCCGTTTGCTCGCGGGGCTTTCGAAAGTATACGGGTACGGGTCGGCGCCACGGGAGATCGCGGCAGAGATGACGCCGCTCTCGATTGGACCGGCAGCTGCCTCTGCGGATGGCCTCAGTCGGGCAGGCAGTGCCAGTTCGCCTCCTGCGGGGGGCGACCGAGATAAGCAGAAACAGCAACCGCAGCAGCAGCAGCAGCAGCGGCAGCAGGAGGAGGAGGAGCAGCAACATCAGGGAACGTCACCGATCATGTCCGCGTCACAGACTAATACAACCACCCACCTCTCGCAGGATCCAATGATAGCCGACACCACATGCAGTCACCAACCCCCGTCGATATTGCTCGGACGGGCACACCTCCCCCGACCCCAGCAACAGCAGCAGGAGCAGCAGCAACGTCTGTCACCGCTACTGCCGCCAGCGATGCAACCATAGCACCGTCGAGAAAGCGCGATATCTGCCCCCCCCCCCCCCCCCGGCGCCCCCCCCGGT
>Ga0307516_10001921_pt1 | contig 28461 bp, 33 predicted proteins | sample 19_EM_MG_FD_203310 | JGI IMG/M metagenome (GOLD analysis project Ga0307516, IMG submission 203310) | Populus trichocarpa ectomycorrhiza microbial communities from riparian zone in the Pacific Northwest, United States - 19_EM | ecosystem: Host-associated > Plants > Roots > Unclassified | place...
CCCCCCTCTCTCTTGTATCTGTCTCACTGGTTCCGTCGCCTAACGTCCCGTCAGCAAGAACTGTACACCGCCAAACAACAATCCCAGGATCTTCAACGAACTCAGGAAGTCTTTGATCTTCTTCTCTCCGCCGTGCCCCCAGCGCCCAAGGCGGACGATTCGCCATTCAAACCTGCATCAGCAACGCGTGACGCCCCGCAGACAAATGGCGTCCCCCCACCAAAGACGGCACTGCCTCCACTTCCCCAGGACAAAACTGTCATTGCCACCGAATTCTCGCGGGCCACCTCTTCGGCTGATCTTAGGTTCTCTCGGCAAACCAAACCGGACCGCTCGTCAAAAGGCGATCCCGTGCAGCCATTCCAATCGCTGTTGGGAGAATTGGCGCGAGCGCGGAGGCAAGTTGAGACGAACACGGCACGGATCCAAGATCTTGAGAATGCGCTGAGGAAGGAGAAGGAGGCGCGGGAGGCTGCGGAGGACAAGGCGGCCCGGTTGGAGGTGAGCGCAACGCGGTTGGCGCAAGATGCCGGGAAATCTCGTGAGCTCACGCCTCCAAGTGATGAGTGTGATGAACATGAAAAGGAAGTGCAATGCTCACAGTCCGAAGAACAAGACAAGAAGGACCGAGAAGATGCCGCCAATTCCGCCGCCCAAGCCGCCGCCGAACTGCGGCGACGCATGGAGGAGATTCTGTGCGAGCTCGCGACCGTCAAGAGCGACATGCTGGCGTACCGGATGCGGGCCTCGGTCGCCGAGATGCGAGCGGACGCGGCCGAGAAGGAGCGGGATTCAGACAAGAAGACGCTCTTCGAGACCATCCGGGCCATCAGGAAAGAGGAGGACGAACGACTACAACGCACACGGGAATCGGGAAGCCAGACCGACGATGCCGCCACCACCGATTCTTCCACCCAGGTCGCGATCGAGGGCGGGCGAAGGGCCAGCGCGCCGCCAGGCGTCATCCGCTCCGACTCGGTGCTGACGGCAACGCGGCTGAGAAAAGAGCAGACCCTGTTGCTGCCGAAAGAGAGCGGCGCGCCGTACGCTTCCTTGCTGGGCGTGGTGGTGATTGGCGTCGGATTGATGGCCATCATCAACAATTGGCAGCGAGGGGAGCGTTAGAATCGTCCTTATCCCGCCATACACCACAACTTTTGATGAGGTCCGGTGGGAGTGTTTTTCTGTTTGCATGGCTGCTGGTTGGCAGGGGAGTTGGGGGGGGGCTTTTTTTTTGTTTTTTAAAAAAAAAAACCTGTTTTTGGCTTTGTTTTTTTGTTTTAAATTTTTTTTTTTTTTTTTTTTTTTTTTTTTTGGGTTTCGCAATGGGCGGGGGCGGAGCGGTTCAACGAATCTCCTTCCTCATCCTTCCCCTCCACCTTCACTTCGTTTCTCTTTCTTTTGTTTCTACGTTACCTACACTTCATCATTCTTCTACTTCTTGTATTGTCATTTTTGTAACTCGATTCACTGCCGCACCCACGGTAGCTCCCACGCCGTTTTCGTTTGTCTCTCAACCTTATATCGTTGCTACCACTTGTCTTGATTGTGTGTGTATTTTTGTAGTATGTGTGTCAGTGAGAGAATGGGACTTGGATATGGGCCGGCTATTGAAGCTGGTGGTGGGAGGCGTTTTTTTGATTTATTATCTTTTCCCCCACACGTTTCGTGTTGGATGTAGGTGGTGGAGGTGAAGTGGAGAGTGGGGATGATTTGCATTATTTATTTCTTCTCGTTTTACTCTTTGATTACATCTTACTCCTGCCCCTACATCCTACATTACCTTTTTTTTTCTTTTTCTTGCAGCCATTTTTTTTTGTTCCTGCTCATCAAGCGTTTTTTTTTTATAAACTTCGTAAACTTAAGTACACTATTTACACCGTTTTTTGATTTTGATTATGGTTTTTGGTTTTTGGTTCCTTGGCTGTGGCATTTTTTTTTTTGGCGGGTGCGGTGGTGGGATGGGATGGAGAACGGAATCGAGCGGTTGGTGATAACCCCCCTGACTGCTTCTCTGTCCGGCTGCCTCCGAAGAGCCGTATGTATGTATGTAGATAGCTTGCACTCTACATGTAGTCGCGATTGGTAGCGGATGATCTAGTTCTGGGGCATCCCTCTTGACTGGATCGTATGTATGGGGAGGGGAGAACAAGTACATTTCTACCATCTACATATGAACGCATGCATGTGTAGCTCGATACGACATACATACATACATCTCATCTCATCTCATCCCTCGTCTCATCTCGTCTCTTTGCTTCACTTCACTTCATTTCCAACGTGGGGAGGACGCAAGCAAAGCGGCATCGAGAAAACCAAAGCAGAAAAAAAAAAAAAAAAAAGGAAGAAGAAAGAATAGGACAGAGAATATTCGATTGATTCTTTTTATCTGTCGGTGTGTTCCCATCCATCTATCTATCCATCGAATCCTCCTCCCGCGTCGTCCGCTACAGATACTTATGGGTTTAGTTGAAAGACTTCGCCATGTTCTGGCAGGCTTTCTGCGGTGGGAGAATAGCAGTCAGCATCCGCTTCTTCCCTCCCCCCCGGGGACCGGATTGAAGCGTAGATGGAGTGGGAGAAGAACGCACCAACTGTTCCAAGTACCAGCTGCAGATCTGCATGTTGCCGCCGTTGTCGTCGAGACACTTGGTGAAGTTCCTCGCGTCGGCCTCGCAGGACGCGGCGCCCCAGGTGCTGCTGCCCTGCATCTCACCGTGAGCGTGCTGGGGCTGAACGAAAGCGTCTGCGGGAGCCTGCTGTGGGGGAGCCTCTTCGGGAGCCGATCTGCTTCCGCCACCGAACTGCAATCCACACCACAATCATCTGTCAGCCCCGCTGTGTTGTCTCGGCCCGTTCAATGCGGGGGGAGAGAGAGAGAGAGAGAGAGAGAGAGGGGCGGACTCACCAGTCCGGAGATTCCGGCCCCGACGACGTGGCCGATGCTGCTGCCGACGGCGACTCCAGCGGCTGTCGACGCCATCTGTCCGAACAGTCCCGGACTCTGCTGCGCCGGAGCCGACGCTTGCGCCACCGCGGGCGGCGGCGCCGGAGCAGTACGCGCTGGCACAGAGGCAGTGGACGCCGGCCGTGCGAAGGCGGGACGGGCGGCGGGGGCTGGCGCGGGACTGGCGGTGGGGCGCACGGCGGGGCGCGCGGAGGGACGGGCGTGTCCTTGTTTACGTCCCATTGTGCTTTGTGTTGAGGAGGAGGTGTGTGAGTGTTGACGGTTGGTGTTGGTGGTGGTGGTGGTTGTGGTGGTTGTGGTGGTTGTGGGTAAATGAGGGATGAGGTGCTGGTGGGTATTCATATATCCGAGGGAAACTTTCCCTAACGTGGGTTGTCCCTAGCGTTCGTGTGCGATTCCTCGCGTGGTGATTGGTCCGTCGGCAGCAAACACTGTGCGTGTTTGAGCCTGCCCCACAAAGGTAGTTGGGCCGCAGAACTTTCGACCCGCTTACATAATCCTCGACCCCTTTTACCCGTCATTTGTTTCTGTTACTACTTTACGCGGCAACGCAACATTCCCTATTCTCAGTCGACTTCTGTCACAGCCACTACAAGCTGCAACCCCTTGGTAAGCTAGCGAACCCACTTTCCAGTTGCTGTGCTGAACCGGATACCAACAGATGCAGCCGTCGAGTCCCAGGGGTAGGGCTACCAGCTGCCATTGCTCAAGAATAGGGCCAAATGTTCGGTCCATCGTCATGCCGCAGAGGTTGACTGCGGAAACCTCTGCGATTTAAAAACTTGGACTGGAATAGCTTTGGTGGGCTGCGGAAGTGGTGGGGCTCAGCAACCTTTGTGCACAGAGAAGTGGGAGATGCTATGTACCTCGGAGCAATCAGAGCTGTCGGACAATCGAAGGCACAGCAGCATCGGCGGCCAAAAGCTGGGGCACCGCGCCCATGAAACGACAACGCCCCGCTATTGATATATATATATAAAAAGAGTGGAAACCAAGTAGCTGCGATTACTGGGACGGGTGTTTAGTGATGGCGCGTGGACTTCTTCTCTCTCCAGATTGAGTTGCTTCACACGTCCAGTAGTTACGTGCGCAGAGCATCCAAACCAACCTCCCCTAAACGAGATCTGTCCGAGTTTCTCTGGGGTTCATGCTGAAGGAGGATCCTTCCCCCGGTGCAGAGCGAGGTTTAGGGCTCCTCGCGCCCGGGTGAAGAGGAACTGTGGCGGTGTGGAAATTGGCTAGGCATGTATGTAGAAGCACAATCCGGATTGTCCATAAGTGGATACAATAATAATACCAGGCGAACCGAGCTGAGTCTATTCCACCGCGCTGGTGCTCTACCTGTTTACTTTTTTTTTTTCTTTTTTTTTTTCCCAGCCGTCCAGTCTGTTTGCTTTGCTATATCTGCTGGGCGGTCCGTTCCGCCGACAAAAGCCAGTGTTCTAGATATCCAGATATCCATTTGGTCGGGGATCCAGCCTCCTCGCAAAACCCTGGACAGTAAACAAGGCCGGCCCATTTAGTAAACGAGGAAACTTGCCTGGCAGGCTATGTACATAGAACATATATTTCGCGCACTGAGATCCTGGATTCTGCAAAATCACGGAGACAGAATGGTGTAGAATGTATCATTCCTTGGCGCTAGTCCGTGCGTGGCTAACTAGCAGGGCCTGCGGGCAACAGGGCAAGGCGGGGCACACCACCAGCTTCACCGTCATCCTCGACACGCCAAACATACAACACAGCAATGGACGACGACGGTATCGCCGTCAACTATTCCCCTTGTTTGCATCCTGCAGCTGCTAACGGGTTTCCACCAGACCTAGCCAAGATCCGCGCCGCACGTCTCGCCGAGCTCCAGAACGGCGGCGGGGGCGGAGGAAGCGGAGGACAGGGCGAGGGAGATGGACAGCAGTAAGTGTGAACGGGTCGCCCTCTCTCTCTACAGCAAAAAGCCCGTTCTGACAGACGCGCAGACAGAAAGAAGGTACCGCATGTTTATAGCCGCCCGCCCCCCGCCCCAGCGAACTAACACAACAGCGCCAGCCGAAAGCCGCAAGCAAATAATCAGTCAGATCTGCACCCCGGAAGCCGTCGACAGGCTGGGCCGCATCGCGATGGTGAAGGCGTCCCGCGCGACCGACCTCGAGAACCGGTTGATCATGCTCGCGCGCACGAACCAGCTGCGCTCCAGAGTCACGGACGAGGAGCTGGTGAAGCTCATCGGCATGGTCGATGACAGCAAGAAGAAGGACAACGGAGGGGATGGCGAGATTGTCTTCCACAGAAGGAAGGCCGTCTTCGATGACGACGACGATGATTTCTTTGCTTAGGCGGGGGTCATATGAGCGAGAGTGCAATTTTCACAATGGACGAACGCTTGCCATCTGCGATCTCTCGGTGACATCAAACCTCCCCCAATGCGTCACGCTCCGCCTTCTCCCTCTTGTTCGCCGCTCTGATTTCCGCCCTGGTCCGGCGCATACTGTTTCCACCCGTCAGCATGCTGCTTCCCCGTGTTCGACGCGCTGGAGTAACCCACTCGGGTGGCATCTCGATCCCAATCCTGCTCCTCAGGTCCCCAACACTAGTCTCCAGCTCCTCTTCCCAGTAGATGTTGATGACCTCCTTCGCGGTGAGGCCGTTCCTGATCGCCCACGGGAAATACGTCTCCCAGATCCTCTTCCTCTCGTCCCCCTTCAGCGTCAGTGCCGCAGCCATACTCAACCCCGTCATCGGGATCAGAGTGTTTGCAAACTCAAACGCCTTCAGCGCCACCTCTCCCTCGCGCACCACCGGCAGTCCGGTCAGCGCGTGGTAGAAATCGTGGCACTCCCTGTAGCGCTGCATAACGTAGGCGCACTCGGGATCGTCGATGTAGCGCACAGGACTGCGCGTGTCCGGCGACACGCCTTCCCGGTCCAGCCAGGTTATGTACTCCCGCCCGACGGAGCCCTCGGGCAGCGCGCGCAGTCGCGGCAGGTCGAGGCTTGTCGAGGTTATACGCGGACGCTCTCGCAGGATCCGGCGGCCGGTCGCATCGCTGAGCATGGCGTCGCGCAGCCGGTAGATGAAGTACGGCACGGCCGTGGCTTCGCCACACGCGGCGATCAGGTCTGTGCAGTTTTTTTTCTGTCAGTGGAAGTCGGCTCCCACTGCGTAAGGGGGCGGTTATATACCGGCCCGCCGTGGGTTGAAGAAGCAGAGCACCGCAGACCCGGCCCCAAGAAGAATCCGCTCCGGTACCGTCAGTGGAACATGGCCGGGGTAGTTTGGCGGCGGCCGAGACAGGACGCTGAAGCTGCGCGCCGAGGCGGCGGCGGGCAGGTGACGCGTGGAGTGCCGGAAGATCGTGCTCGGGTTCATTGGTGGTGGTGGTGGTGGGCGGGGACGTAGGGTACCGTCCTCAGTAGGAGGTTGCCACCGTGGGCGGCTTGGATGAGCTAAAGACGCTGGCACGACGTCAGGCGGCTGAACCCGATCATCCTTCCACAGCTCAGCCCAACCACCATGACTGAAGACGAAGAAGCGGCCTCCGCAGTCCGTCCCTTCCGTTTCCCTTGCTGCTGCGGTTCGCTGACACCTCCCGACAGGCCCGCGAGCTGTCGTGGCTCCTCTTCACCCTCGACGAAACCGTCGGCGCCCTGCGCTCTGGCCTGGAGGAATGTCGGCATCTCCTGGCCCCGTCCGGGCCCGGCTCGAAACTGCCGCTGTCCACCTCCCGCAGCGAAGCGCTGAAGGGCACCATCACCCGCGTCGGCAGCCGCGTAACGCGCGGCGACATGCAGGTCAAGATGGCCGGACTGCCGCATACCCGCGGTCTCCCGGCCTACAAGCTCAGTATTGCCGCGGACCGCACGCTGATGCTGGAGCAGCTCGTGGACGTGGGGAACTACGTCGTCGCATCGCTGGAGCTGCTGCGGGGCGCGGGGGAGGACGGGGAGGGGTGGGAGGGCGATGGCGGGTGGCTGCGCAAGATGGATCCCAAGAGCGTTATGCAGTTGCTCTGCGCGTTGCACGCCAACATGATGGCCGCCCGGACGGCGCTCAAGGGCGCGTCGGCGCATAGGCTGTTTCCGTTTCACGCGGTGGATCCGAAGGTGTGCTCCCTCTCTCCACCGAAGGGGCCGGGGACTGCGGGACTACGCTGAGCCAATCTGCAGGCATTCGATCCGCCACTCCCCCCCTCCGTCGCCTTCGACCTCTACATCACCGAAGCCGCCATAATCGCCGAGCTGCGCACACTCGAATCCACCGCCTCGCCGGACCCGAACAAGTCCGCTTTCTTCGACATCTCGCCCTTCGGCTTCCGGGAGCGGTTTGCCGCCGCGGTTGGAATCCACCGTGACACCGCTGCTGCTGGCCCCGCGGGTCACGGTGCGACCGGACCCGCTTCCGACCAGATCCTCAGATACAACGATACGGATGTACGCGTGCGCGAGCTGGTGCGCGTCGAGTCGCAGGATCCGACGCTCATGGCCGCATGGGCCAAGTTGGGAGGCCTGGAGCATGTGCTCGGTACTACTATCAAGTCGCTGGAACTTGTCATGACGGCAGCGGGAATCCAATGATCGAATGAACTCCTCCCTCATATCGTAATGTAATTCCCGTAGTCTCAGTAATGACAGATGGACACTCGTGAACGCCCTGCCAACGCCAATGACCACATCCATCCATCGCATCACCGCGCGCCGTAGTTGATGTTCATTCTGACCTGCCTCTCCTTCACACCCACGGGTGAGCCCCTCGCGCCCCGATCCACAGGGGAAAATGCCATACCTTGTGCGCCATCTGCAGCGTCAGTCTCTCCAGCGTGTGTTCCAGTCTCTCCCGCTTGTTCCCAAGCATCCTGAGCCGCTCCTGCCTCGCAGCGCGCTCATCCGTCGCAAACAAGCTCATTCTCTCCTTGACCTTGGCCCTGCCCTCGATCCTGGGCTGTCCCTGGGCGATGCGGCCTTCCTGGAGCTCGGCCCTGCTGATGAGGCTCTTCTCGCGGCGCTCGAGCTTGGCCAGGTGCGTTTCGACGCGGCGGAGCAGGTGCTCGACCTCGGGCCCGATCTCGGAGGCCAGCTCGCGCTGCGCCGAGAACAGCTCCGGCTCGGAGATCAGCTCGTACGCCCGCACCGCTTGCACCGCGCGCGTCGTCCGCGGGAAGTCCTTCGTTCCCGACTCGAGGATCGATATCGTCGAGTCGAGCAGCCGCGTGCTGTCGCGCAACGACGACACGCACGCCGACAGCGGCCCGTTGATACTCGCGTTGTGCGCTGTGTACATCGCGCTGGTTGCGGGTGTGTGCTGGCGGTGGGGTGGGGAGATGGTGGGTGGACAGTGAGGGTGATGTGGCGGACGGAGTCACGGGTGGGTGGGGGTTGGTGATCGTGGTGAGTGCAGCCTCACCCGGACTACGAGCAACATTCCCACAGCTCGAAGGCGGCTGGTGAGAATGAACCCTATCAACACCCCATCCGCTATCCCTACATGTCTTGTCTGTCCGGGCTAACTATCCGCCTCTCTGCTCGGAGACCTCCAGCATCTCTGGACCCAGGACGAAGGACGCCTACATATCCACCATCACGATCTGGCTCAACCATAGGAAGCTCAACAAGAGGAAAGATGGGATACCTAACTCTGTAATTCCGAGGAGAGAACGCACCGCGGAGATCAACAGCGTCCCCTTTCCTCCGATCCTGTTCCTGTTTGTCCTGCCTGCCCCGGAAAGAGAGCACAAACGGGAGACCTGAGACGCAGCTGCACCTCGGTTTCACGCAGGAATTAACCTCCGCGGGCAAATGTTTCCGCACATAGAGTACATACATAGACTAAGCAACGAGCACGAATTCCCCCGTCGCGATTACGCCACCAGGTGTGATCAGCAATCTCTAATCTCGCCATAGATATCTATCATATTTCTTTTATAGCGATAATATGGCGCCCCCACGGGCCGAAAAAAAAATGCCCCGCCATCAAAACTTTGGGAAACAAACTAAGTCCTGTCCCGAAAAAGAAAGTAAATCGCCTATCGCTCGTTATCATAGATCCGCTATCTCTCGATGCCGTGCGGTAAAAAGGCGGGAATCCCCCCAAGGACCGAGAGGACACGGACGGACACAGCAGAAGCAATGCCCGGAATTTCCGCGACGTTGTTACCTCCATCCACGACGGTGCCGGGACTCCTGACATCCTCCAACTGCCAAGGACACGTCCATCTCATCGTCGGCAGCAATGCCATCGCCGCTGCGAGGGCACAGAAGTCGATCGAAGCGGGCGCGACGGTAAAGGTGCTTGCGCTCAAGGGTGAGGGCGGGGAGGAGCTGCATTATGGCCTGCGGAGAAGGATAGATGACGGCGAGGTCGAGTGGGTGCCGAGGAAGTTCGTCGAGACAGACCTGGAGACGTTGGGGAGGAAGGAGGTGGACGGAGTGGTGGATCTGGTGTGGGTTACGGTAGATGAGAAGTGTGTTGGTGAGTGGCCATCTGTCCCTGATGTTGAACATATCTGGCGGTGCTGACGAGCATCCATCCATCTAGTGCTGCAGATTTCAGCACGGTGTAAACGTCTCCGCATACCCGTCAACTGCGTGGATTCCCCGGCGCACAGCACGTTCTCCCTCCTATCCACACATGTGGCAGGGCCACTCCACATCGGCGTGACGACCTCCGGCAATGGCTGCAAGCTCGCATCGCGCATAAGACGCGAGATCGCGGCAGCGCTGCCCGCGGACATCGGCGAGGCTTGCATCCGTATCGGTGCGCTGCGGCGCCAACTGATCCACGAGGCGGGCGTCCACGACGGCGAGGAGGAGGCCGGCGATCAGAGCAGCACGTTCAACACTCTCGTCACACCCGCCGACGAGGCTGCCGCGAAGACTCGAAGGATCCGCTGGCTCAGCCAGATCTGCGAGTATTGGCCGCTCGACCGGCTCTGCAGCCTGTCGGAAGCGGACCTGGACACGACCAGTCCCCCGCTGACTCCCGCTCCCTCCGAGAAGCGCGGCAAGATACTCCTTGTCGGCTCGGGCCCGGGCCACCCCTCCCTCCTCACCACCGCGTCCCTCGAGGCGATCAACAGCGCCGACCTCATCCTGGCAGACAAACTCGTTCCCTCCGCGGTTCTCTCCTTGATCCCGCGCCGCACGCCAGTCTTCATCGCAAAGAAATACCCAGGAAACGCCGAAGCAGCCCAAGAAGAGCTCCTCTCCCGCGGGTTGGCGGCCCTTCAGTCCGGCCAGACCGTCGTCCGTCTGAAGCAAGGCGATCCGTATATCTACGGCCGCGGGGGCGAGGAGCTAGCATTCTTCCGTCAGCACGGCTTCATGCCCGTAGTTCTCCCTGGAATCACCAGTGCCCTATCTGCTCCTCTCTTCGCCGGAATCCCTTCCACCCACCGCGGCGTCGCGGATCAGGTGCTGATATGTACCGGCACCGGGCGTCGCGGCGCTCCCCCGGACCCTCCGGAGTGGGTTGCCAGCAGGACGACAGTCTTCCTCATGGCCCTGCACAGGATTGATGCTCTGGTCGGCGAGTTGAAGGGGAAGGGCTGGCCGATGGACACACCGTGTGCGGTCGTCGAGCGTGCGAGCTGTGCCGATCAACGCGTGGTACGGACGACACTGGCAGTGGTCGGGAGGGCACTCGAGGAGGTCGGCAGCAGGCCGCCGGGACTGCTCGTCGTGGGAACGGCGTGTGGTGCGTTGGTGGAGACGCAGGTCGACAAGGGATGGATCGTTGAAGAGGGCTTTGCCGGGTTTTGAGCGATGACTTCGGTCTTGGTTTTTGGAGTTTTTGGGCGTTTGGAGTAGATGTAAATGTAAATATACCACCACTGCCGAAGTTTTTTGCGTCATGGCTTCGAATTCGGCGCTAATGTATCTGCTCGGATTATCCGATGTGCAATACGCCTTCTACACAAGTGCCGATTCCTCATCACGTGCATGAGTGAGAGAGCATGACCGCTCGCCTTTCGGGTCGCAGTCATTCGATGCGTCCTTTGTTGTGATATTGTATCTAAGCCAACGGCGGGGCTCGGTGACAGAAACTGTCACCAGCGCTGGTATATTATTTCCCTTTCAGGGTTGCGAAGCGGGCAAACACCAAAACGGAAGCAGCTACATCAGCCCTACCCGCTGTCAGGCATCGTTAGATCCATCCCGCTCCACTCTATCTTTCCTGTCGTTCGTACATCTCTTTCAACCCAGCAACGTCTGGCATCCGACTCCCGTTCACCAACTCCACCCCAGCACAGGCACCCATCTACTCTCACCTCCCGTCGTCGCCTCAACACAGCTACCTTCCACTCTCTTCTCCTCTTCCTTCACCTCTGCTTCACTCCCCTACTCCCAGCGGGCCAGCAATCTACACATCAAGTAGACGGAAGTCCGAGTCTGCAAAAAGTGGCGAACGTACAGGCAGCTTCCAACAAACGCAAGCGGCACCGTGAGTCTTCACTTCTGGTCCCTGTCTATCGCACCGCATCCGCCGTCTTCCTGATTGATATTCCGCCATCACGTTAGATATCTACTTCGATCCCGCTCGCTCGCCGCAACCATGTCCCATCGAAGACATGCTAAGCACTCCAGCCACAAGACAGGCACGCGGGATAGGGGGCGGAACACGATGCACAACATGTACGCGGAATCGCACACAACGGATGTCGCAAACATGCACTCGCACATCCGCGTGATCCCCGCCCCAGACCGCAACGCCAGCAACAGCTCCCTAGGCCAGAGTGTTCCCGCCAATAGCCACGCCCCGACACAGACCCAGATCTTGCTCAGGAGACCGGCCTCATTGACGGATCCGAAGCAAGTCACCTTCGCCAGCAAGCTGAAGGCTGCTACCCAGGACGAGAACAGTCCGATCGCTGCACCGAAGTCTGCCGGGAAGAAGGCGCTGGCTGCGGGTGGTGCAGGAGCGGCTAAGGTTTTGCTGGCAAAGCAGGTGCCACCTGCTCAGGGTGGGGCGCCGTTGCTGGACGGCAGCGGACGGACGGCAGCTTCTGCACCAAAGCCGTCGAAGCTTGTGTTCGCAACCAGGAGCAGTGCCCACTCGCTTCGTGCAAGCAGCAATGGCAGCACGGCCCCCAGCTCCACGCAGCGGTACGGATCACGGTCACGGCTCGCTATGGACCTGCAGAGTGACGAGGACGACGACGAGGGTGAGCGAGTGACAGTCGATGCGGGTGGTCAGAATAACTTTTTAGATTGTAGCTCTGGAGCCGGAACCGTAACTAAGAACGGAGGGAGTAGCGCGATCCCCTCCAACTTGAGCGGATACCGTCCCAAGCCATCGGAAGACACCGGCGAGCTCTCTCCGATCCAGTACGCCCACGACAACACCATGGCACCCCCGGGAATCCGACGAACATCTCGGGAGCGGCAGGAGGAGATCGACGCCGTCAATGAAGGCCGCTATGGAGAGAGGTTGTTCAGCGTGCAGCTTCCACCTCCGATAGACTTGTCGGGACGTAGGGGGGGCATCAGTTTTCCCACTGTTCGTCCCGCTCCTTCTCTATCGGAAAACCTTCCGCTCGGCCAAGGACCTCAGTACGGCGAGCAATCTCAACAGTATGCTCCTACAGCTCCACGTTGAGTTTTTCCGCCTAGGCTGACGAGAATCAGAGCTTCTTTCGGGGGCCAGTATGCGGACAGGTTCGAACAAAGCTACACTCCCTTGTGGCCAACCATCATCGACGGTGAAGGGACTGAGGGGGACCGGATGCTCAGGAACCATCACTTCAAGCAGGTGAATGAGGAATTGCAAGAGGATCGGGAGCGACTGTACAGGCTCAGCAACCGCAAGAGTATCCTGCACCGGTTTGAAACCTTGGAGCTCTGCAACCGCAGCAATGCCGACTACGACATTAACTTTACCAAAGATGACCACGTGAATGGCTTCTCATGGACCCTGGAGAAAGATATAAACCACATCGACGGAACTGGGCCCTGGGGCGCTCACACTCTCGCCGGTATCCAGGGCAGTCATTTCCGTGCAGAGTTCGATCTGGGCTTCTTTAAGGGAGGGGCGAAGCCGGTGGCGTACATAGACGGCAATGTCAAAGACCCCGTTTACGCTGAGCTGCTTAAGGATTGGTACGATGGTGGAATAGTCAAGGTCCACATCCTGACTGAGGAGAAGAAAGACAAGCTATTGGAGAGCACCCGACCCCACCGCGAGCTGGCGATGCCTCTCCCGAAGGCCGCGGTCCAGAACCCTACCCTTCTACCTTACAACGCCTATCCATCCAGTAAGGCATTGGATTGCGAAGCGGGCATGACTAGGCTCCTAAACAACCTGCTGGAGTTCAAAGCGGATACCTCCGCCTCTTCCGGCGAGAAGCAGTACTGGCAACAAATCCCGGGGAACGACCTTGGTATTCGCGCCCGGAGCGCCCGGCTCTTTTTCAGAGGGGACGACAAAAAGCCCAAAACTCCAATTGAACCCACTAGGCGCGACTTTCATGGCGAGACCATCTGGCTGGCTGCGGCCTACCAAAGAAACCATCAGATGAACTCGGCCCCACAATACGTGATGCCCGCCAGTGCCGCCAGGCGTTTACCGATGCAGGATGGCCCTCAGCTCCGCTGGCCAAACGTTGCTCCCCGCCAGAGTGACCCTCGCCGCTGGTCTAGCGTTGCCCTCCGCCAGGACGACCCTCACCGCTGGTCGAATGTTACCCCCCGCCAGGATGATCGTCACCGCTGGTCGAGCGTTGCCCCTCGCCAGGAAGACGGTCTTCACGGCACCTTGCAGCACCCCGCTAACGAGGCCCAAACTCCAACTCCAACCCGCATCAAGGCCCTATGCCCCCCCGGACTAGCGGACCCCTCCTCGGTTGGGGCTCACGGCAAGTATCAGTTTGGCGGAATGGGGATGGACGGTGGAATGAGGATGGACGGTGGTGTGCGTATGGACGGCGAACCGTCCGAGGACGATGGCAGCCCCAGGTTCTCGGGTGCGTCCAGGAAGCTATTTCTTAGCGAATAGACTCGCAGCTGAAGGAGGAGTACATGGAGGGGGGTTGTATACTCTGGTACTCGAATGTGTCTGCAAGCCTTATGCTGAAACGCTAATTGATGGGTCGTTTCGCTTTTCGTCCACTTTCTGCATTTTTCCAGAATACACAGCCCAATGTTTTGTTTCCGAACGAGGGAACATCCCGTTTCTGCTTGGGTAACGTGCGAATCTGTTCTTCCACAGGACAAAAGCCGTTTTTGTTCAGGGCGTCGAGTTGAGAACCACCACATTGTAATCACAGGACATCATCGGCACTGAATTCGACTTAGCCAGGTGGGTATCCAGCCAAAATTGACTCCGTACCAACGCGGCAGACTCATAAATCGCGGTATCCAGGCGGTGTGGAGTGGGTAGCAGCAGGAGAAAACAGCAAGCTAGATAATCCACTACCGACGGGTGCTGCGGTGAGGTTTCTCCAGTTTTAGTTACTTGTTAACTGCGGGTTGTCTGTCGGTGCAAGCGTCAAAGAGGAGATGAGTTGGTTGTGCTTTCGCGTTTTTTGCACTCTTTTCAAGCTAGTTGCCTGCGTGAAAAGGGCGAAAAGACGGAACGTATCAGATTGTCCGCATCGATCGCGTGGCAATGGAGTTATCGGGCGGTATTGGGCAGTATCGATGTGTTGCGGCTCCAATGGCGGTACTAGGTACGCGGAATACGGAGGCCCATAACGCCCCGGCCACAGATGTATGCTAGGAAGAACATCGCGACGCTACGGAGAGCCAGGTTAGGCATCACCATCGCGATCCGCTGGTGCCTAGTACACAAAGGCGTTCCGGGGAACGAAAAGGCCGACAAGTGGGCCAAGCTCACGGAGGAGGAGCCGGGCGCCCGAAGGGTGGAATGGTTACAATACTCGGGCGGGTGGGTGGAGCACGGCCAATGCCGCTCCCGATATCCCTCGCACACCTCAAGCGGGAGATGTCAGGCCGATGGGCTGGAGGGCGGCTCTCCTAGCAAGAAGTACAAGCTTCCGACCAGTCAAGGCCGGATAGGCTGGTGGCCGGCAGCGCCAAGAGGCTAGTTGGCCTCGAGGTTCTAGATACATACCAGCTGAAGACGGGGCATTGCCTCACCAGGCAGCATCTGAACTGGACAAAGAGTATGGCCACCGTGCAGTGCTGGTGGTGCCCGCACAGGACCCAGACGCGGGAGCACATCTTCAAGAACTGCCCCGAGTGGAAGGCCCAGCAAGGATTTCTGTGGGTGGAGGTGCGGAAGGAGGTCGGGTGGGGTTTTAAAATCCGCGGCCTCGCTGACGCAGGTGCAGCTAGCTGGTCCTGGGCTTCCTTTCCACCACAGACGTAAGGAGACGGGCCCCAACCCCGGCCGAGGAGGACGCGCGGAGTGAGGCGTTAGAGTGGGAACTCTGGGAGCGGGGAGGGGAGCGGGGTCGGGGGGGCAGAGGAGCTGGCAGCGGTTGGTTGGTTTGGTTCAATACCCGATTTGTTCCCAGTTCGAACTGTCGGAGGGTCTGCCCACCGCCCGTGAGCCTGTCGTCCACTCGTTCGCCGCTCACGTGCTCGCGAGCTCGCCGTCTACTCTTCGATGCTCACGTGCTTACCGGAAGTGGGCGGAAGCCCGCCAATGGGCTGGAAGCCAGGCCTCCAGGAAGAAGTACAAGATGCCGAGCAGTCAGAAGCCGGGTGGCACGGTCCCGGGTAGCTCTAAGAGGCTCGCCTCGAGGTTTTACCAACTGAAGACATGTCACTGCCTCACCGGGCAGCACCTACACTGGACGAAGAATCGGTCCACCGCTCAGTGCTGGTGGTGGGAGGTAGTCACGGGATCACTTCTTCAAGGTATGCCCCGAGTGGAAAGCCCAGCAGAAGATCCTGTGGGCAGAGGTGCCGGAGGAAAGCGGGAGGGGGAAGAGCCGGTGCAACGTTCGGGACCTCTTTGCCGACGGGAGGTGCAGCCAGGCGGTGCTGGACTTCCTCTCCAGTACGGATGTGGGAAGGCTGGTCCCGGCTGAGAAAGATGCGGGGAGCGAGGTGTCGGGAAGGGGGCTCCGGCAGCGCAGGGAGCGGGAAGAGGAGGGGAAAGTGGAGGCCGAGGAGCTGGGTGCCGGGGAGGAGCTGCCGCTGTTCCTTCCCACGCCCCCCCTTATGGCGACCGCAAGAGAGGGGTAGTGAACGGACACGCTTTTCCTTTTGTTTTTTCTTTTGTGATTTCCTTGGTGTGCATTTATTCTTCTTGGGACAGGCCTGGGCGGGGGGGCAAAGGGTGGCATGCAACATGCAGCCATCGTGCGGACAGCGGACGGGAACCGGACAAAATGTGCGCCGCCATAGTCTGCATAGGCTGAATGCGAGTATGGTTAAACAGAGAAATCAAAAAAATTGCATGCTCGCCGCTCGTCACTCCCGATCTCGTCGTCTACTCACTCATCGCCCACCCATTCCATCCGCTACCTGGAGCCGCGCCAGCCCTGTTTCGTCTCGGCTCGCTCGTTCGCAGGACTTGGGAAGCCCTTAAACTCACCCTAGGTTTGGAGTGCCTATTTGGAGGGGCTTGATTCTTGTGCGCATGACCAATGGCTGCAGCAAGAGATTGCGCTGAGAGAAAGATTCTGGGTGGGTTATTAGCTGGTGGGATGATAAACGCCCACCATGATGAGTTACTAGCAGGTGAGAATACTCCCTGGTGAAAGCTCAAACAGTCTAACTACTCGCAGTAGCAATGAGTGGGTCAGGTCGAATTCAATGGATCACTCCCCTTGAGAAGAATAAATTCGAAGTGGCCTGGGAAGTCATCTGAAAACTCGCCAACTGACCTAGGAATGTCAGATGAAAATTTCCAACTATCCTGGAATGACAGATGAAACTCACCGCCATAGGGGTTTGAGGAGAGATGCTACGTCGTGCCCTGCCGCTTGAATTCCTGAAGCTTGGATTGGTCTCTTCGTGAGTTCCTGGCGAGTAATTAAAAAAAAAGGCCTGTTTCTTCGCTCATCGCCTCCCACGCTTGCCTGTCCGCTCGTTCGCCCACCCGCTCGCCCGCTTCCCTAATTGCTTACCGGTTGCTATCTGGAGCCGTATTCCGTATTCTGTTCCGTACCGTTACAAATATACCTGCGAAGGTTTATAGAGAACACCATGAGTGGAAAGAGAGGATTTCAAACTTTGGTGATATATTTGACTAATTATACTATGTCTAGGCCGGTTTGTACTCTGCTAAAACTACTGTACCCGAATTCCCGGATGCTACTCAGGTTGCCACCAGTATAGTGGCCCTTTCTATGGGATCCATGCTGATAGAATGGCTGGTGTGATTGAAGGGTGAGCCCGAAAGGATTGTTCGTGTTTTATGTACTACTTACGGTTTACCTACATATGTAGATTTACAAAAGGCTAATGCCGCAATCAGTGAACGTAATTTGGAACCCAAAACTGAATTACCACAAAACCCAATGACTGAATTCACCTCAATTACAGGCATAATTAGCTACTCAATTACAGGCGCAATTAGTTGATTCACTTACTGCTTTAATTAGTAGACCAATTAGTGCAGCAATCAGGGAACTTTGCATTTCAGGAATGTTATTTCAAGGTTCAATTACGCGCAATTGATCTAAAAGCGTAATGACTGCGTTGGTTGAAACCTAGGGCGATGTGTCAAGGTGTGCAGAATGTATGTAGGTATACTATGTGTATCTGGTGTAGCCTGAACATCCCGGCGAGGGACGCCCCGCCTTTATCGGTCTCCGCGGCCAGTCCACCGGAGAGGAGTATGCCGATGCTGTCGGTCTCGGTGGCTATTCTGCCGGACGATATCAGGCTCATCTCCAAGAAAGTGCTTAGGCCCCGCCCGAGCGATATCTCATGACAGTAGCGTGAGATGGGCGAGTGAGAAGACATGGAGTCGGCATTCCCGGTACAGTATCGAGGTGTCCTTCTCCGCAACCGCACCTGTAGAAGTGGTTATTCCTTCGAGCGCTCCTTGACCGGGAAGTGCGGAATGGAGGTATGCACTTCGATTAAAGGCCGATATCTCGGTACGAACGCCTCTGATCCACCTTACTGGGCGCGGCCAATGCCGGCAAGGCAACAGACCGACCGGTGAGGGCTGAGCAGTCGATGAACAGGTGGTTCAAGCTTCCCGACGGCTTTCAGATTTATCGAGTACTCATAGGACATGGGTGGCGAATGCAGCAGATACTCTGACAAAAGAGCAGGCCGTCTTTCGCCGTTCGAAAGAACTAGAATTCGGTCACTTCGGCCTTCGGAGAGGAGGGAGACCTAGCAAAAAGGTAACTGGCGGGTTGGCCTATAGATAGTGGGAACACACTGGCGATTCTATCCGGAGGGAGGATGTTCAAACCGTGTCTATAGAGCGGAGGTCGAGTGTGCAGCGGACAAGATAAAGCGTCCCTAGCGAGACGCTTCCGCCATCGCACTTTCCCCGCTAGCTGTTCCCTCCGGGTGTCATGCCTCACCCGTAGACACCGGTGGGTTCTTCCTCTTGTTCTCAGTGCTGAGGTTTGAAGACTAGGAGCAGCCCTCAGAGTAAACGCTCCATTACGTGCCTGCTGGCTGCTGCGGTCGATTCCACCAGCCCTATTGTCTCGACAAGTCAACAAAACCCATACAAGCAACCAATATTGCCAACAGAAACCAAACCAAGATCTGGACGGAGAGATGCACTTTCAAGACATCCGAACGAATGAGAAGCACGGGCAAAATAACCATCCGACTGCATAGCACAGACGCTTCAAAGCAAGTGGTACAGACAAAGAGAACGTTTTGTAAGGACATCCGAGAATACGAGGGGAGCACCTTGGGAGGGCTTGAAAGAAACCTGTTGGAATATAGGGATCGATAGAGATGAAGATGGTGAATTAATTGATTGATACAACTTAGAAGGAGGAACACTCTCTCTATATACAACGGGCCTGAGGGGCTCGCCAGGGGGTAAAGACGGAAGACTGTCCCCCGAGCCGGTGCTCGGGAGACTCGGGCAGCTGTCATCTCCGGACATGTCGGCTCCGGTCCGTCATCTCCGGAGGCCCATGATTCTGATAAAACCATGCCACCATACACAATCAAAACAACTGCTCACGTCTAACACTCATCGATGTTATAGCGCCCAGGAACTGCGAGCCACCAGCTCCCCATCCTACGAACTTGAGACCCGTCCTGCCGCCAGACACATGCGCGACGCCGCTGAAAATCGTCCCCAAGACTAGTCTAGGTAGATAAAGGTAAAAGGGTTTCCACGACCTTGGCCAAAGTGAGAGTGTCAGGGTGGTCCTTTCCGAGGACCTTCTCACGGCCATCGAGGGCCCTCTGATACCATTCGAGTGCCTTGGGGTAAGAGCCTTGGCTATCGAACACAGTGGCCATGTTGTGAACGGCGTCGAGAGTGGATGGGTGGTCCTTGCCAAAGGTCTTCTCACGGCCATCAAGGACCCTCTGATACCATTCGAGTGCCTTGGGGTAAGAGCCTTGGTTATCGAACACAGTGGCCATGTTGTGAACGGCGTCGAGAGTGGATGGGTGGTCCTTGCCAAAGGTCTTCTCACGGCCATCAAGGACCCTCTGATACCACTCGAGTGCCTTGGGGTAAGAGCCTTGGCTATCGAACACAGTGGCCATGTTGTGAACGGCGTCGAGAGTGGATGGGTGGTCCTTGCCAAAGATCTTCTCACGGCCATCAAGGACCCTCTGATACCACTCGAGTGCCTTGGAGCACTCGCCTTGACATTTTGACACAATGGCCATGTTGTAAACGGTGTCGAGAGTGGATGGGTGGTTCTTGCCAAGGGCCTTCTCACGGCCATCGAGGGCCCTCTGATACCATTCGAGTGCCTTGGAGTACTCGCTTTGGCTACAGAACACAATGGCCATGTTGTGAACGGTGCCGAGAGTTGATGGGTGGTCCTTGCCAAAGATCTTCTCCCGGCCATCGAGGGCTCTCTGATACCATTCGAGTGCCTTGGGGTAAGAGCCTTGGCTATTGAACACATTGGCCATGTTTTGAACGGTGCGGAGAGTGGATGGGTGGTCCTTGCCAAGGGTCTTCTCATAGCCATCGAGGGCCCTCTGGTACCATTCGAGTGCCTTGTGGTCCTCGCCTTGGCTATCGAATACAGCGGCCATGTTGTTAACGGTGTCGAGAGTGGATGGGTGGTCGTTGCCATGGGTCTTCTCAAAGCCATCGAGGGTCCTCCGATACCATTCGAGTGCCTTCGAGTACTCGCCCTGGCTTTTGAACACAACTGCCATGTTGTTAACGATGTTGAGAGTGGATGGGTGGTCCTTGCCAAAGATCTTCTCCCGGCTATCGAGGGCTCTCTGATACCATTCGAGTGCCTTGGAGTAAGAGCCTTGGCTATTGAACACAATGGCCATGTTGTTAACGGTGTTGAGAGTGGATGGGTGGTCCTTGCCAAGCGTCTTCTCACGGCCATCAAGGACCCTCTGATACCACTCGAGTGCCTTGCAGTACTCGCTTTGGCTATTGAACACAATGGCCATGTTGTGAACGGTGCGGAGAGTGGATGGGTGGTCCTTGCCAAAGATCTTCTCCCGGCCATCGAGGGCTCTCTGATACCATTCGAGTGCCTTGGAGTACTCGCCTTGGCTATCGAACACAGTGGCCATGTTGTAAACGGTGTCGAGAGTGGATGGGTGGTCCTTGCCAAGGGCCTTCTCACGGCCATGAAAGACCCTCTGATACCACTCGAGTGCCTTGGAGTACTCGCTTTGGCTATAGAACACAATGGCCATGTTGTGAACGGTGCCGAGAGTGGATGGGTGGTCCGTGCCAAAGATCTTCTCACGGCCATCGAGGGCTCTCTGATACCATTCGAGTGCCTTGGGGTAAGAGCCTTGGCTATTGAACACATTGGCCATGTTTTGAACGGTGCCGAGAGTGGATGGATGTTCCTTGCCAAGGGTCTTCTCATAGCCATCGAGGGCCCTCTGGTACCATTCGAGTGCCTTGGAGTACTCGCTTTGGCTATTGAACACATTGGCCATGTTGTGAACGGTGCGGAGAGTGGATGGGTGGTCCTTGCCAAGGGTCTTCTCATAGCCATCTAGGGCCCTCTGGTACCATTCGAGTGCCTTGGAGTGCTCGCTTTGGCTGTTGAACACAATGGCCATGTTTTGAACGGTGTCGAGAGTGGATGGGTGGTCCTTGCCAAGGGTCTTCTCCCGGCCATCGAGGGCCCTCTGATACCATTCGAGTGCCTTGGAGTACTCGCTTTGGCTACAGAACACAATGGCCACGTCGTGAATGGTGTCGAGGGTGGATGGGTGTTCATCGCCTAGAAGTTCCTGCTGGCTCGCAAACAACCACTGGAATAGATTCCCAGTTTGGGCGTCAAATCCGTGATCGAAATACATGTAACCGATTTTTGAAGTTGCTTGAAACACCTCCCGGGCCCGTTCGAAATGCTTAGGAAGCTCCATCAGACTCACTCGAGCCGTCTCCAAATGAGACCATATCCTCCTTTCGAAAGCCCAATCGTCCATCGATTTGTCGTCAATGTGTTGGTAAATCCCGCCACAAAGAACGAGCGCCTCCCGCGCTTTCCTCTGCTTTGCCTGGGTGCCGAGCCGTTCGCGGGCCCAAAAGTGAACGACTGGATGTATCCAAAAGGCGTCTAGGGATGCTTTCCGCTTCGCCAGGGAAAACGAAAAGAGCTCCGCAAGCGAGACCGTAAGCCAGTCGACTCCTACGTCAAATCAGTCAAGAGAAACCAAGACAGCGCAAGGATTTGCTCCCACCATCTTCCACCCAATCAAACTGCATCTCCCTCTTCTGGAGGAAAAGTCTATCTGGTATATCGGCATTCGCCAGAAACCCACACAGCAGTAATAGTTGCTGGGCTGGAGGCGAGAGCCTAGCAAAAGAAACCTCCCATGTTGTGAAAACGTTTCGGTTCAGACTCCCGGTCCTTTGATCTGATAACCAGCCGGGACCTCCGCTTTTTGCAGCCTTTCCGAATTCTCGGTCAAGGAGGTTCAAGTAGTTCTGGAAGGACGTCTGCATATGTGAAATGTATGATCCGGCCTGAGTTAATGCCAGCGGCAGAAACCCCAGCTTCACAGCTATCTGTTTCGCCGCACGATGTTCTAAGCCATATTAGATTATGCTCCACCGATGGTGCCCGGATGCTTGCCTTCCCCGTCGAGCACTTCTTTGCCAACACTCTTTGCTAGCACCGCCATAGATGCTTCCTCGCCGATCTCCTCAATTGCTACTGTCTTGCCAAACGATCGAAGATTGCTCTTCCTAGACGTTACTATCACATTTCCGACATCGCAAGTTGGAAGGAGAAGGCGGATGTCAACTGCATCAACATCGTCGTAATTATCTAATATGAGCAGCCATCCATCGTTGTGTTTCGTAGCTAGCCAGCCCTTCACAGCTCCGGTCAAACGCGCCTGTGCGTCGCTATCAGACGAGATTTGTCCCCTCGTATTCAGAACGCCCCCAAGTCCCAGCATCAAAGCAATATCTTCATACGAGCGTCCGCGTTTTGCATAGCTGTCAATAATGTGTTCGGCGACCGAACGAGCACTTCGAGATAATGAGTCCGCATTGGTGACATCAATCCAGTATACCGCCGTGTATGAATCTGAGTATCGGAACGAATATTCGAGTGCAATGGATGACTTTCCCATTCCTCCGAGCCCATGAAGCACAACAACCTTGTGGGTCGGTAGCCGGACTTCGCCATCGGACGAGGTGCCTCCTTTGAGAGTTGAGTGGATAGTACGGATGATATCCTCTCTTCCACTGAACATGTGGTTGCGAGCGAATGGAAGTTGCATGGCTAATGTGAAGTCAGGCACGTCAGATTGGATCCCTGTTTCAGATGCGTGTAAGCCCCTAAGCAGCTCAAGAGGAGTAGTGATGGCAAACCTCTCGGCGATGGCCTGGCGGGGAGCAGCGCCCTGTTTAAAGTCTCGTTGTATCCTTTCAACTGGCCGATCAATCTTTCGAACTTATCCTTATCGACAAAAGCCCATCGAAGTTTCTTCATAGTAGGCAACGCCCTCTGCAGGCTTTCCGTGCTGGTTCTTAGCCGCTCCACCTCGTTCTCAAGTTCCGGTCTTATCTGGTATAAACTCAAGAGACAAGATTGAGTAAGAAGTTCGACAACGTCCGGGTTGGGTTGGGGCTGGATCGGCTGAGGACTCTTCTGTGTGCGACCGAATGAGACGGAGATTGATTGATATAGCGCACGAGCGCTATCGCGTTTTCGTGGACTGCGGTCACCGTCCGGCATGCCGTACTTGGAGCTGTACTCGAGCAGTTCGGCTAAGACTACCGAAATTCGTGCCAGGGCATCTATAGCAAAACGTTGCTCGTTGTCGCTTCGATTTCTGTGATCCTGCGCCCAGGCTTCGGCCCATTTCTCCAGACAGAGCTTTTCCGCTGTAAGCTGGAAATCAAGGTCCCCGTAGTCCCGGCCGAATGATCGTGCAGTCGATAGCAGATTGTAACCCGTCAGGAGCTGGTTAGCGAGTCCGACAACGGCGATTCCGAGACCTTGGGCGATCAACGACCATCAGCTACCTATTAACTTAGGCCTTGCCGGAGTAGGGATGACTCATTACCGGCCGCTTCCATTGTTAGGGTTGGCGTTGTTTGCTCGTATGTAGGTATGTAGCTAGTGTTGGTGATAGTCCCGAAGACTGATACGAACTTCTCGACGTGGAGTTAGGTGGGGTAACCAAAGAGCTCCAGCCGCGCAGGGTAGTAGATGTGCCTTCTTTCCCTTATGTAATATATAGATTCCGTGCAAAGTGTGGTAGATAGGTATGTATGGTTTAGGCGCCAGTGTGGCCAATCAAGTCAACCCCTACCCTGAATAGAACAAAAACTGCAATCACCAACAGTAGTTCACACCGAAAACGTCCCCCAACTAACCATGCATCCCTCCCTTTTGGCCAGACTACCATAAAGCAAACAGCCATCGCAACTGAAGCATTCATGTTCGAAGGACCGGTGGTTTGAATGCGTGACGGTTGATGATTGGTATTCGTTGCACACTCACAGTATGAAATCACAGAACTTGTATCGTATCGTAGCAGGTCTTATCACCGGTTTGCATTCGGTCGTCTTCGATTTTGCCAAGTCATGCACACCTTGTCGCTCATCGAACACTATTGAGATGCGATGGTGCCCAGCCTGCAAGGTCGTCCGGGGAAACGAGAAGGCCGACGACTGGGCCAAGCTGACAGCGGACGAACTAGACTCCCCACGGAGTGGAATGGCTGCAGTGTGTAGACGGGTACGGAAGACGGCCAATGCCCCTCCCCAGATCCCTTGCCATCTCAAGCGGGAGAACTTGGAAGGAAGCCATGATGTGGGCGGATTCACGGCCGCTGGGAAGACGGCGGGGAAAGGCGTGCCAGAAACCTAATCAATGACCAACAAGCGGCTGGCGGCGAGGTTCTACCAGTCGAAGACTGGTCACTGTCTTACTAGCCAATACCGCAAGTGGAGAAGAACAGGCCCACAGCCAAGTGCTGGTGGTGCCACTACACGACGCAGACACGGGCGAGAATTCCCTACAGTGGAAGCGCCAGCAAAAGGCCCTGTGGGCGGCAGTGAGGAACGAGACTGGTAGGGTCAAGGATCGGTTCAAGATCCGTGAGCGACGAGCGGCGCAGCTAAGATCCTGGATTTTCTTCCACCGCTGATGTAGGGAGTTGAGCCCAGCATCCGGCTGGAGAAAACTCAGAGCGAGGTGCCTGAGGGGAGATTGTATCTTATTGTTGGGATAGAGCTGGGCCTTTTTTTTTTGTTTATTCAGTACTCCTCGGTCCCCGCTCCCTGCTCCTCCAGCCACTCCCGCACCTCCAGTTCAGACACCGCGCTCACGGCGTCCTCCTCCTCCGCCCCCGGCACCCACCTGCCCACGTCCGTGGTCGAGAGGAAGCCCAGCACCGCCCGGCTGCACCTCCTATCGGCCAGGAGGTCCCGCACCTTCCACCGGTCGTTCCACCTCCCCGTCTCCTTCTTCACCTCCGCCCACAGGATCTTCTGCTGCGGCTGCCATTTGGGGCACTCCTTGAAGTGGTGGTCCCGGGTCTGCGTTCGGCACCGGCACCACCAGCATTGCGGGGAGGGCCGGCTCTTCGTCCAGTTGAGGTACTGCCCAGTCAGGCAGTGCCCCGTCTTGATCTGGTAGAACTGAGAGGCGAGCCTCTTGGAGCTGTTGGCCGCCGCGCCGTCGCGTCGGGCTTCTGGCTCTCTGGCATGCGGTACTTCTTGGAGGTTAGGCCCCCTGCCCATTGGCGTGCCTCCGCCCACTTCTTCTCCGAAATTTCCCGCTTGAGGTTGTCCGAGGGTGGGGGGAGCTACAACGGGCCGCCTGCAGACTGATCGAGGTCGGGGTTGAACAGCGGACGGGAACCGGTGTGTATATCTCCATGATCTTGATAGGTCCTATGCGATTAATGATTAGATAAAAAAAAAGTGTCCTGTTATTGAAATTTACGAGGCCTGGGACACGAAACGCTGAAACACGAAACTCGAAAACTCGACAGCCTTGCAATCCGATAGATTTGCATCTTTCCTGACCCTGCATATGTAGAGAACCCATGCTTTGGCTGTGCACGATTCCTCTGCGTTGCAAGGGCCGAGTCTCGACTTCAGTAGCGAAGGCGAGTCTGCATGCTAGATATTCATTCGTCCGTGCTGCGCCTGGTGCTGAGCGTAATCGCGACGGTCCAGTTGGATTTCGCCGTCTTGGATTGCTAGCTAATTAGACCATACAAAACCTAGACTTACACCTTGTCCGACGTAGCTATCGAAGGCTGAGCTTCGACGTTGATCTGATTGGTGCGGCCGAGTGAGCGAGAAAGGCGCACTGCTCGGTTGGATGGGAGAGCCTCTTCGCGATGGTGCCTGGTGGGTAGTTATTTAACGGTCGGTAGCACCTCGGTCTCCGTCGATACAGAATTCCCGCACCGCACCCGTATATATCCACGATGGCGGAACTGGTCCTCCGTGCCACATCTCTCTATCTCAGAGCCCACTGTCGCTACAACGAATACAAGCACGACCGGGAGACGTCCGTTCCCACCGGCCTACCTTCCGACACTACCACTACTACTAGCAGTAGCAGCGGCCGATCCTCCTCCTCCGGCACGAGCTCCACCTCCGCAGCCAGCACGCCGTTCTGCGCGCACGCCCACAACCTGACCTACCGCCCGCCGCCGCTGACACTGATCCCACCGGGACCGCTGCAATCGCAAATGATGCGGCAACAAGCCTTCACCAGCGCACTGGGCGTCGATCGACGCGCTTTCGCCGCCCTCATCCGTGACCGCGCGACAGAGCCGCCTGAGAAGGATCCTGGGCATCGGCGAGAGCGGCCCCCGCGCCCTGGCGGCGCAGGCGAACGCACTCGCGGCGAGGATGGACGTCATTCTGCGCGAGCGAGATGAACTGCGCCGGAAACGCCTGATCGCCATGAAGGGCGGAGAGCTGTTCTTCGAGGACGGCGTCGACGAACTCGCTGGACGTCTGCGGCAGGAGACGGGGAGGCTGTGCGGCGTCGTGGGAGAGCGTGGGCGGCGGGCTTAGTCAGCAATGTATGTGACGTAGAATAATACATCGATGCTTTTACCGACGCTCACTTTCGAGATGGAGTTCCACTCCGCTGCGCCGCACGGCCCGGTTCACACGCACTAGCTATCCAGACGATTGGCGCTATGCTTGGTCAGGCCATTCGACGGACGGCTGTTCCGTCACGCGGAGAACATATGTGTCACCGCCGTCACTTCTTCACCACGGCCGCCCCCGCCGCTGTGGGTTTCGGGGTTGTCGGCCCCGCCGTTGTCGGTGCCGTCGTTGTGGGTACCGCCGTTTTCGATCTCTTCGCTGACGTTCTTGCCGTTTTTAATCTCGTCTTCGTCGGTCTCGCCGCTTCCGGGAGCATCTCATCTTTTTGGGACAGGCCTGGACGGAAGGCAAAGGGGAGCTTGCAACGTACCGCCATCTCGCAGACTACGGACGGGCAAAGGACTCTGTACGGTCCTCGCCATTATCTATCTAGGTCGCATGTGAGTAATGAATAAACAAAAAGAAAATCTCGCCGCTTCCAGTGCTCCCGTTTTCAGTATCTACTGCTATTTTTTGGTATTGCCCTTCCTGGTCGCTCCGTTGTCGGTGCTGCCGTTGTCCGCGTTTCCGATCTCACCGCCGTTGGTCTCGTACTCTCGCCACTGTAGCCGAGCTGGTTGTGACTCCACCATCACTACTGCCACCACCACCACCACCACCACCATGAACACGATTTCCAATATCAATAAGACAAGAGTTGGTCGGGCTCGCTCCCAGCCAGTTCAATACACGAGCGCTGAGAGGGGGGCCTGCTTGGAGAAGATTTCGCAGCTCAAGCAAGCGATAATCGAAGGGGCTGTCGCTATGTGGCTTTGTGGCTTGATGTGTTTCTCGTCGACTGACCCCACCCCAAAGAACTCCCGTTTCTTTTGCTAGCTGACGTAGATGCAAAACGGACCGCCAGAGACTGCGCATATGAAGAATGGGCGCTGCCTAACTAATCCGTTCTGTCGGTGCTTGATTCCCATAGCTGGGTCGCTTTTCTTCGTCAAACCGTGGAGCCTAGCGCCCACAAAGCCACAACGCCACAAAGCCACAACGCCACAACGCCACAAAGCTGCGAGCCACCTACGCACCATACATACCCACAAGTTGCAAAGGCACCCCCGGGACTTGATACCTCAGGTTTTCAGCCTAGAGACCTACCGTGACACCTACCATGAGAATATGAGACTGGTTAACGTCAACGCTATCGAACCACTGACACTTTCGGCGCCCCTCTTCTAGGAAGACTGTGGGAAAGGTTGTTTGTTTTTAGCCCACGCCGGGGTTCAGTGTTTCGTTGCAGCGTTGGCTTAGCTGTTCCTCGTTTTGTTTGTTTCTTCTTCTCTTTCTCTATTTCTAGCTCTGGTTTTCTGCAGCAAGACATCACATCAACTATCTTCGCCGCCTCCAATTGTCGCTCCCGTGATTTTTTTCTGCCTACACCCTCCCACAAAGACCTCGGGGGCCGCCCAAAGGAGAATATATGGGGAAAGGAGAGTGGAAACGACCATGCGTAGGTCGATTGCCTAGAGAGCTTTACTAGAGGTTCCCAACGCTCCGCAGCACTGTCAGCAGCGTAGCAGTGCTGGCCACAATCGCGGGACTCCTACAGAGATCATACCTTTTGCTGGTGGTGGGCTGTAGTCAAGAGATGGGAATAAAATGCTGCGGTCTATTGATTTTCGGGAATTATTCTAACGATCTGGTGGCTGGTATATTAGGCGTCAGTCAGCCGTCCGATGGTATTGCAGTAGAAAAAAAATACCGATGACATGATAAGTAAAGTACTAGGCCAAAAGTTTCCGTACACCCAGGTACAACTGCCCATGATGCCCTCACTCAACCTTCTCGATCCCCACAACCACAATTTAGAAAGTCTCAGTAGTTGGCATACATCATGAATA
>Ga0307516_10001922_pt1 | contig 28456 bp, 37 predicted proteins | sample 19_EM_MG_FD_203310 | JGI IMG/M metagenome (GOLD analysis project Ga0307516, IMG submission 203310) | Populus trichocarpa ectomycorrhiza microbial communities from riparian zone in the Pacific Northwest, United States - 19_EM | ecosystem: Host-associated > Plants > Roots > Unclassified | place...
CCCTAATAAACACCCCCAAAAACCCACCCCAAAACCCCCCCCCCCCCCCAGAACACCATTATAGCAACAACGCCGCCCCAATCACCAGTCCTCTCCTCCTCGAGCAAAAACTTTTGTATTCCTGCGGGGCGTAGGTCGCGAGGTGGGGCGGAGTGGCTATATACCATCGAGCTCCATGGCCGCCTCCTCGTCCGCCTTCCGAGCCGCCTCTTCCGCTTTCGCCGCAGCGTCCGCTTTGCTCGCCGCGCGGGCCGCTGCATTCGCCTCCGTCACCCTGGCCGCCCGTTCCACGAGCTTCTGCTGTCGCTTCGACAGCGTCGCCGTCGCCGCTTCTGTCTCTCTCGTCAGTCTCTCTCTCTCTCTCTCTCTCTCTCTCTCTCTCTCTCTCTCTCTCTCTCTCTCTCTCTCTCTCTCTCTCTCTCTCTCTCTCTCTCTCTCTCGCCGTCACATAACGCAAACATACCTTCCATGACAACCTCCCCCCTGGTGCGCAACAGCTCGTCCGCGATCGCCTCCTTCTTGCGCTCGAGCGCGTAGTGCTTGTTCCGCTGGACCTTCCTGATGCGCTTGGACGACGCTCTGGCACCCCGGACGATCCCAGAGAACTCGCTGCCGATGATGGCATCCTTCTTGCCGCGCGCGGCCCGGGACTTGGCGCACAGCGCGGTGCGCTTGTGCGAGAGGACCCGCCGGTTGAGCGAGGATGGGAGATTGCAATTGTGGAGACCCATTCTTTTTTTTTTTCGTTGTGGTTGTGGTTGCGGCCCGTTGCTGGTTAGGGTGTTCGTGCTGGTGGGGAGGTTTTGTGGATTCAAACTTTTGCGGACAGGGACCCCTGGTGCGGGAAGTTCGAGTGCGCAAGATAGAGTAGTGTATCTACCAAGAATTCACTTGGCTAACCGATTTCGGAAGGGGACCTCGGGATCTGCCGAGTGACTGATAGTGTCACTTTCCGCAACTTGCTCACCGAACAGTTAACCCTTTGAATCTTAAGGCTTGTTCTCCACTCATAACTATCTAAGTACTGATAGCCCACACATTTCAGCTCACCTTCAAAGAGGGCAGTCTCTACAACCGGTCTGGCGGAACGTTTGAAGTTTTGCAAGAAAACAAGTGATGAGTACTTGAATCGATTGATGGGATGGACTTGGACGCAGCGGCTTCTGTGGCTCTCAAAGCTGTCATGGTAGTGGCTGATTTATTCATTTGAAGAGCGACTATGGACTCAAGAATACTTCCTGATTTGACCATAGTCTTTGCACCTTCCTCCGATGAACCGAGCAGTTATGTACATGGTTTACCTACACGACCTTTGATATTTGTCTCCGACCTTCACATGTGACTTCAGCGAAGGATCCAACCAGCTGCTGGTACGCGCATCGACAAGCCGTGCACTTCAGGAGGTGGATCTGATAATGGATAAATACATGATGAATCGGATTACCTATCCTCGACTAGGTGGGGGCGGGTGCGCGGGGTCGCGCCAGCCTGGCCTGCTCTCTAGCGCAGCGGCAACGGCGACAAGCTCAAGTTCAGGACAACCTCTGATCAGAGTTAACTGCATCTCCACCCTCAATCCATCTCGACCTATCATCCGCCAGGTGCCCCCCCTCCAGCGTCCGCCGAGACCATGGAGTACGATACCAACACCCGTATGTCCATCCCAGCCAGCCCCATTAAGCGTCGATTGCCACTGCATGCACGCCCCAAACTCACTCACACACGCTCTTACGTTCTACAGCTCCCTACAGGACCTCGGATCAAACCTCGTTCGCCTACGTTTCCGCACGCGACCGGTGGCCCGTAATCCTCACGCAAGCGATCGATGACGTGTTCCGTACCACGCGCGACCACACCGATCCCGACAAGATCGGCGAGGGAAAGCGCATCGTCGAGAAGCTGGCGAAGCTGAAATACGAAGTGCAGCATGACCGGGTTCTATCGTACCTTTTTTTTTTGTTTTGGTTTTATTTTTATTTTCTGTTGCACTTGTTGTTTTTTTATTTTTTTTTTTTCTCCCCCCCCCCCCCCCCCCCCCCTTTGATTCCCGGAGGTGACGATGCTGATGGGATAGGCCGATTGAGGATGATGGCGCGCCGGATGTGAAAATCTACAATGACGAGCTGGAACAGCTTGGGAACCCAAAGTGGTTCAATGTGTCTTGGCTGTATTCCGAGTGCTACCTCTACCGCCGCCTACGCTCGTTCTTTGCTCCAACGAAGTACTGGCGTGACTACGACCCGTTCCATGCGCAGAAGAACAATACGTTCCGCGCGTCGCTGGCGGCCGTGATGGAGCTCGCATCGCGGTACAAGCAACTTGTCACGGCTGAGCACGACGAGAAGGAAGAGGTCGAGGTCGAGAAGGAAAGGCTATTGTTTACGGAGATGATGGAGATATGCCTCTGGGGCAACGCTACGGATCTGTCGCTGCTTACTTCGCTCACCTACGATGATATCCAGAAGCTCCAGGGTTCGAAAGCACGGAAGGACGCCGAGGCGAACATTCTTGCCAATGATCTGCCCAAAGTGTTTGACGTCCTATGGAAAGCAAGGGAGTCGGGCAAAGAGTCTCGGCGACTGGACATCGTCCTCGACAACTCGGGCTTTGAGCTCTTCGTCGACCTCGTCCTCGCCGGCTACCTCCTCGAGGAAAAGCTAGTCACCGAAGTCGTCCTCCACCCTAAGAGCATGCCTTGGTTCGTCAGCGATGTGCTCCTCAAGGACTTCACCGAATTGATGACAGCACTCGAAGACCCGGTCGCATACTTCAGCGCCAACGAGCTTACGGAGGAGCAACAGACGAGCCTCGAGTTCCTCCATTCGAACTGGAACGGCTTCTACCAATCCGGCAAGCTCCGGTTGCGCGAGGACCAGTTCTGGACGTTGCCCGGCAGCTACTGGCGACTGCCGGCTGTGGCTCCAGAGCTCCACGGGGAGCTCATGACATCCGAGTTGGTGATCTTCAAGGGCGATTTGAATTATCGCAAGCTCACTGGCGATGCGGAGTGGGATCCTACAACACCGTTCGAGGAGGCCATCGGTCCGCTCGGTAAGAAAGGCTCGGGCATGCGCACCCTCGCGCTGAGAACGTGTAAGGCGGATGTGGTGGTCGGATTGTCGAAAGGGAAGGACGAGGAGCTGAGGGGAGAGGATGCCCTCCCTCGGAAGTGGGGGTGGGGTGGCAAGTGGGCTGTCGTGCAGTTCTGGGACGGGAAGGCGTGAGTCGTATCTACGAGACACAGGACATCAGCATACACTAGAGCAGTAGAGCACGTATGTACACCTAGAGAATCTGTTGTATATACCGTATAAATCTCATCCGTCCGCCCACAAGCGCGTTGCTATCTGTGGGACCATCTATCCTTCTTTGTTTATTTTCCGTTCACTCAGTAATTGCATGCGACCTCTCTGGATCATGGCAGTATGTATGCACTTTTCCACTGTCCTTACGACCCGTTGTGGCTCCGGCCCTGGGCTACCTATCCCCAGAAAGTAGGGTGGAGCACACCAAGGAAATAACCAAGGGAAGGACAAAAGAAACTGCCTTCTTACTCCTCTTCCGCCGAGACCATGAAGGAGAGCGTGGGGGGAGAGCTGCAGCCGTTCCTCAACCTCTGCCCCCAGCTCCTCGGCCTCCGGCCTCCTCTCCTTCCCTCTCACTTCCGACTCACTGAGCTCCGACGCCTCGCTCTGGACGTCTTCCTCTGGCGGGCCTAGCACTCGTCCTAGTCTCCCTCCTCGCCTCCGCCCACAGGATCTTCTGCTGGCGCTTCCACCGCGGGCAATTATTGAAGACTTGCCCCCCCCCCCCCCCCCGCGTCTGAGTCCTGTACGGGCACCGCCGGCCCTTGGCGGTGGGCCGGCTCGTTGTCCACTCAAGGTGCTGGCCGGTGAGATGTACAAACAGTGACCCGTCCTCAGCTGGTAGAACCTCGAGGCGAGCCGCTTGTTTTCGCCGGGATGAAGTCTGGCTTCTGTCGCGCCTTCCGGCTGTACCGGTATGTACTCTACTTCTTGTGGGTGACTCAATCATCTGTCGCTTTTTTATTTATTTTATTTATTAATGCGTGCAACCTATCTATGGGATAGATCATGGCGATAAGTAAACCGTCCGACCCCGACCTCGATCAGTCTGCAGGCGACGCGTTGCAGCTCCCCACTGTCCTCATCTGTCGCGAGTTTTGTCTCCATGTCTGGATATGCACCCCGTGAGTGACAGCCCGGGCATAACTAATCATCCATGTAGAGCAGTTCTGCGCAGCCATCATATGACTGAACAAAGTTAGACATCGGGTTGCCATGTGATAGTAGCGCGCGCATTTGACTTGTGCTTCTGTAGCTACGTCAGTCGGCCCAATGTGCTACCTCGGCATCCCTGGAGAGCAGACACTAATCAGAGCAGGTATCAGGTATATCTATAGCAGATGTTCGTCCATCATGGCCCACGGGTCCACTCCACCACGCCTTTCGACAGTTAAGTATATTTATCTCACCGAGCTCGCACACTTGCTGTAGCTCAGACTCATCACGACAAACCTAGCAAGCAAGCAAGCAAGCAAGCAAGCAAGAAAGCCGCCATGGCCATCACGCAGGCGATGACACAGACGACGTGAGTCCGCGTTGGGCCTACCTACTCTATGGAGAACACCCCGCTGACATTAGAGCGACAGCACGAAGCCGCCGCCCAAGGACTCGGTGACGATCACCGACAACCGTACGGGCAAGACCATCATCGTCCCGATCACCAACAACTCGATCCCAGCTGTTGCCTTCAAGGCGCTCAAGACGACCCCAGCCGTCAGCAGTGGCAGCATCGACACCGATGACACGGCGAACGGCATCCGGGTCTTCGACCCGGCGTTCCTCAACACGGCGGCGATCTCGAGCAAGATAACCTTCATCGACGGCGACCGCGGCTTCCTCATGCACCGCGGCTACCCGATCGAGCAGCTCGCCGAGAAGTCCGACTTCCTCGAGACCGCATACCTCCTGATCTACGGACGCCTTCCCGACAAGAAGCAGGACAGCACATGGCGCTACGAGGTCATGCACCACACCGAGATCTCCGAGGACGTGAAGAAGGTCATCGGCAGTATGCGCTACGACTCGCACCCGATGTCGGTCTTCATCTCGGCGTTCGCATCTCTGGGTGCTTTCGCGCCGGAAGCGAACCCATCGCTCCAGGGGAGGAACCTCTACATCGAGAACAAGGGCGTAATGAACAAGAACATCATCCGGATCCTGGGCAAGGCGGGGACCGTAGCGGCGGCATCGATGCGCCTGCGCATGAACAGACCGTTGATCCCGCCGCGCGCCGATTACTCCTACTGTGAGAACCTGCTGTACATGATGGACTCCCAGAGCGAGGCGGAGAACTACAAGCCCGACCCGAGGCTCGTACGCGCACTCGACATCCTGTTCATCCTGCACGCGGACCACGAGATGAACTGCTCGACGGCGACGATGACGCACGTTGGCTCGTCGCTGGTGGATCCGTACTCCGCCATCGCGGCGAGCGCGGCGGCGCTGTACGGCCCGCTTCACGGCGGCGCGAACGAGGCAGTCATCCGCATGGTCGAGAAGATCGGCACTGTCGAGAACGTCCTCCCGTTCCTGGAGAAGGTCAAGGCGAAGGAGGAGCTCCTCTTCGGCTTCGGCCATAGGGTGTACCGCAATACCGATCCGCGCAGCAAGATCATCCGCGAGGTCGCCGAGACCGTGTTCGAAGCCTGCGGCCGGGAGCCGCTGATCGAAGTCGCCACTGCCCTCCGCGACGCGGCGCTCAAGGATGAGTTCTTCGTCTCGCGAAGGCTCTATCCCAACGTCGACTTCTGGAGCGGGCTGATCTACAAGGCGCTCGGGTTCCCGCTCGATTTCTTCCCCATCTTGTTTGCGGTCCCCCGTGTCGCCGGCTGGCTAGCGCACTGGAAGCAGATGCTCGACCATGGCAACGGCAAGATCTGGAGACCCAGACAGGTGTACGTCGGTGAGGGATTAAGAGACTACGTTCCCATCGAGAAGAGGAACGAGATCGAGGTCTCGAAGGATCAAGATGGCGTACTGGAATTGCCGCATTACCAGTCTAAGAGGCGGTTGGGGGCAAAGCTGTAAATGGGAAGGGTGAGCAGGCAGTGTAGGATATTTTAGTGAGGTTTCCCTCTTGTTCTGCGACGGGTTTCTTTTCCTTCTCGTAAATTCGGATATCCAGTATTTTTATTCTATAAAATACAATCCGTATCAGTGCAGTCAAGTCGGATATCCAGGCTCTTTTTCTATTCTATGAAAACAATTCGTATCATTACAGTAAAGCCGCTCCGTGTACTACTGTAATCGTTCCTGGCGATATATATCTCAACAACCAGATCTCTCTCTCTTTCTCGAGATCTCACCACTTCCGTTTCTTCTTCTTCTGCGGATCCTCCTCCTCCTCCTCCTCGCCAATCTCGGCATAGATGGTCGTCGGCTGGTTCTTCTTCCACACGCCGGTGAACATGGGATCCTTCTCCGCCTTATCGGCGTACTTAAGGAGCGCCTCGCGCGGATCCTCGTCGCGCATCGAGCTCAACGCGATGCTGTTACGGATATGTTCCTGGTCGGGCTGACTCTTCCCCCAAGGGGTGATAGCCGGCATCGCCGGGCGGCGAGCATCGTTAGCCTTCCGCTTCGATCTCGACTGGGAGGGGACCAGTATCGCGTCGCCCGAGATCGCGGCCGCGTCTGTGGTCAGCGAGGCATCGTCGTCGATGTGACGTTTCCGGAGGGGTGCCTCGAGGACGGTCTTGGCGCCCTTGGTGGAAGCCGTGGGCGAGAAGAGGATGTGGACGCTGCCGCCCGCTGTGCCCAGCAGGAGCTGGTTCAGGCGCGTGTGATGCGTCAGGGAGACTATGGGGGAGGCGGAGATGGCGTGGGTTTCGGTCGAGGTCAGCGTTGCAGCCGAGAGGACGTGGAGATTCCCCGAGGCATCGCCGGTCAGGAGGGAGGTGTTGTTGTTGGAGAAGATGAGCGCGGTTTCGGGATGGTGTGGCGTCGAGAAGGCGGTGCGGGTTGCAATCGGCGCTTTCAGCTTGCGCGTATCCCACAGCTTGACAGTCTGGTCCTGTCCTCGAGTGGCGAGCAATCGTCCGTCACCGGAGAAGGCGATGCCGCCGGCCCATGTTTCCGCTTGGTGTGCGCCGCGAACTTCCAAAGCTGGCCGAGAAAAGGGACCATTCCCGGGATACATCACCAGCGCTCCATCGAGAGCTACACTGGCCAGCATACTCTTCCCGCCATCCTGCGGCGCCGCCCACGCCAGACAACACATCCTGCTCCTACCACCCTTCGACTTGCTCTTGTGTACTATTATCTCCCTGTGTTCGCGCTTGCGATTGACGTCCCACATGCGGATCGTACTGTCCGCCGACGCTGTAGCGCAGACATTGATATCCGTTGGATGCCATACCCCCGCCGTGATCTCAGCCACATGTCCCTTCGTATTGTGCATGTCCCGTAGATACATATCGCCCTTGACGAACTCGACACTCTCGTGCCCATCGCGCGTGTAGATCTTTGCCTGTGGAGCGGCAGGGCAGACGAGGATACTGTGTCCAGAGTCGAGTTGCGAGAACGTCGCCGAGTGGACATGGTGCGATCCGCCAGTCGGTTCGATAGTACGGAATGCATGCAGGTGGTCCATAGACATTGAGCTGAAGTCGTGGAGCTTCAGTGTGCAGTCATGAGAAGCCGTGACAATACGACTACCGGATGGATCTAGTGAAATGCTGGAGACAGCCTTGCTGTGTGATTTCAGCTCGAGCGAATGTGAGACCGGGAGCTCATCTTCGTCTTCATCCGAATCGTCATCGTCGTCTGAGTCATCATCCGAATCGTCGGATTTTGCTTTGGGCGCTTTGGGAGGAGGTAGTGGTATTCGGCGCGCTTTCGAGAAGATGTCGTAATGGTCGCGTGCAGCGTCTTGTCGTCCGAACGAGGCAGGGAGAAAATCGCGTAACGGGTCATCAGCACTGAGTTCCAGTTGTTCAGTTTCGACTTCAAAATCCTCTTCCTCTTCTTCTTCACCCGGGAGCTGTTTCAATGGTTTCGACATGGAGAGCTATGCGGCTCATGAGGAATCTTGCAACGTGCCATCTAACTAACACTTGGCGCTGCGACGAAATACCAGGGAGTAAGCCGGGTAAACAACGTTCCAGCAGCTCTCCAACTCCGCACCCTCCGCCGCCGCTCACCCGCCGATTCGCTCTCCACAGTCCCGACGCGGCAACGACGCACACACACGATGGATTCCCGAAACTACAATGCGGCAAAGACCTTCTCGGCGAAAACCTTCGACCCAAAAATCCTACTCGAGCAGAAGCCCGGCCGGGTGGATCCTTGGGCAAAAGCGTTTGTTCCCCCACCAACCGCCACTGCTATGGTACGGCTACGATCGGCCGCTGATATGGGGTGTTTGCTGTTGTAGCGAAGCGTGGCGCTACACCGGTCCTTTCACCCGCTGGAACCGCTTCAAAGGATTGTTCCCCGGTCTCGGAATAGCAACGGTTGCGTTCGCCGGTTACTGCGTGTACGAGCAGTTGTTCCTCAAGGATGACCACCACCACGCCGAGGATCACCATTAATCTAGTTGCGGAGCAGGTGTGAGGAGCAGTAGGTGAGGGTGAATGTTGGGGGGGTGAGGAAGAGCTGCGGAGGTGGCGATTCGGACGAAGACCGCCAGAATGAGCAACTGTAGATCTCTGTACATCAGACTACTTTTTTTCTCTCACTATATCTTCCCTTCATTTCAGAACTCGAATTGGTCGTTCGATCCGGAGGCAAACACCGGCCAGACACGGGCAAAACAGTCAACCTGTCATTTCGCCCATGTCCGTGACTTGCCGGTCGGTGGGAAAGGGTGATCGAGAAATAGGCATAGGTTGTACTCATTTGAATTCCGAGTGACTGCCAGACCATCAGCAAACACAGTGCTCTCTTGCCACTCTCATGAGAAATTCGTGTCCAGTTCGGAGCCGGAGGGCAGTGATGGGGCACATGTGGAGAGTTGAGCGGGATTTGTGAGGCGATGTGATGAGAGCGCTTCTTGACTCACCTCTCCGCATCGATAGGTATCTAAGTAGACATCCGCCACTGGTGCGCCGCACCACCGGAACCAGCCATTTTAGCAATTACACAACCGTCGGGTTTCCCCCAGACATGACAGACATTTTTTCTCGGAATGTAAGTAAGTAGGTGAGCATTCTCACGGACGAGGCTGAGAATTGTTTTGCTTGACTGCGGGCAAGCAGAGAAGACAAATTAAGTTAGCTATGTCTGTAGCTATGCCTGCGAACCTGCAAAGCCGTGAACTGCCTTGAACCCAGAGCACACAGTCCGGTGGCTTCGGCCCAGCTGAGCCACAGGACAGACTTGCGATGCCTATCGCCGTCTCCGCGACAACCACGTGATCACAACCACGTATGGATCAGTTTGCGGTTACCGAGACCACATCCCAGTCCCGTGTGTAACTCTGACTCTTATCCTCGCAGGAGAACAACACCACACAGCCGCCGACCACTATGGACCGGGGTAGCGTCCTCCGCGCGCTGGACGTTTGTTTGTCTTTGTCAGGAGACGATCGCTACCAGCCGGCAGGAGGAGGGACATTCCTCGCTCACAGAGTCACCGGTCGAGTGGGTGAGGTATAAGATCTTTGAGGTGGTCCCCGCTGTGGCTCCCTCCCTCACAGCTTCAAGCCTCCTTCCAAGAGCTGAAACATCTACCAACTTCCACCACATTCCACCAACTTAACTCTTCCCAACGTACGCCCCCGACGACCGCTATTACTACTGCAACGATCGTCCGGACAGCTGCAGGTACCTGCCGGGCTCGTTGTACATAAACCCCCAGTTACAGACTTCGAATCTTCCCCGGAATCAGTGAGCCACCGCAACCAGCACAACCACCCCGATCTCCACCACAAACCAGACACAATGGGAGTCGCACCTACCATTCACGTCCAGCGCGCGTACAACAAACGTCGTCCTGGCGCACTTTCATCGCACCACCAGCCACCCAAGCCCCGGAACGAGTGAGCCCCCCCCATCCCGGGTCTGCATCATGGTTGCTCACTCCCTCTGACTCACACAACTGTGACCAGTCCTACGATCCACCTCTACGTCGGGTCCACGGTCCCGCCGATCTACATGTCAACACCGCAATCAACGCTTACGCGCGCTTCGCGGACCCTGCACCGCCATCTACGCGCGCAGGTCCCCAACCACCGCGAATACGAGTCCCGCGACAAGACGATGACCATGCGGAACGAGGCTGCCGCTACCGTTACGCGCTTCCTCGAGTTTCTTGACCGCGGCGGCTACACCATCGCTAGCGACGGTGAGGGCGATGAGGTAAAGGTCCATCTGAGGATGTACGTCTTTGCCGTAAAGTATGAGGTGCCCAGGCTTGCTGTGTATGCTAGACGCCGGGCTGGCGCCGTGTTGGAGCGCATGGTTGCCGCCGGGGATGAGGATGTGGCTGAGATTGGGACGGCGGATACGAGGGAGATGGAGGGGAAGAGAGGAGAGGTCGTCTGGGGGCGGGTCTGCGCTGTTGTTCTCAAGGGTGTGGAGGAGCAGGAGAGGTCGATCCTGAAAGAGGTGCTCGGCAAGTTGGTTGCGCCGTTCGTTTGGCGGGCTAGTGGTACTTGGTGATATGCTGAATTCGGTTATTTGTTCTTCTCTTAAAGGACCGATGACCCAGTGAGTATCCTGTTTTCATACGATTATTGCTTGTTGGTGACCGAGAGAGACGCGAGGTGATGTGAATGTGCAATTGATGGTGTATCATGACGCTGTGCAAACCGGGAGCTTGTGCCGAATCCCGGCCGGATAAACGCGGTGCTTAGATACATACTTAGCTACCTCACTAATGTGATCACCGCCCTCTACGTAATCGAAGCTGTTTGGCCACTGCGTGCATCAGCTCCTCCGACTCCTGTGCTCCATTGGTCTCTACTCCAAACATAACGTCACCAATGAGATCCTGTCGGCTTGGTGCGGCGAGTTTGGATGAGCTGGGGTTTGAGACGTCTAATCCGTTGTCGCGCCTACATGTGAGGCATTGGGAGTTTCTCGCCCTAGTTAAGTCGTGTTTTCAGGCAATAGTGGTATGTAGGATGCTGACAAAGGATAGTCCGCCCGAAGGCGGCTTATTGAAAGCTCCCCTTTGCCTTCCGCCTAGGCCTGCCCCAAGAAGATGTGCGACGTACCAAAGAAATTACTGGGAAAAGACAAAAGAGAAAGCAGAGAGAGGTCGCCCCAGAGTCCTACTCCTCTTCTGCGGAGGCCATGAAGGAGGGTTTGGGAAGGAAGAGCGGTTGCTCCTCGTGGCACCCAGCTCCTGAGCGTACGATCCATGTTCTTCCTGGTGAGCGCAAACGAGCACAAGCGGGGCGTCAAGGTGCGAGTGACTGACCGTGTAGCAGTGCGTCTCTATGATCCCGAACGATTCCGCACACGTACCGCCACCTGGCGGAGCCCTGCACTACGTACGTATGATGTTTAAAGTGAAAAAAAAACAAGCGCTGACCGCTCGGCCCGAGCATCCCGCGTTACCCGTCCGCGTCAGCAGTGGGGTATGTAGGCATGACGAGTTGGCAACCCTGACGTCGGTCGTGCAAACCGCAGCACGGTGCGGAGCGGTATATATCAATGCCCCAATTCGTCTTCTCTCCTCTCCTCAAGTTCCCCCGCGAAGAGAGAGTAACAAACAAAACGAAACAGCCTCTCGACCCAACAACAAACAAGCAGAAAAAAAATATGTCGCAGCAGCAGTACTACGAAGGGCCGCCGCCACAAGGGGCCTACACACCCCAGCCGATGTACTATCCGCCCCAGGGACAACAGCAGTATCCCGTGGAGCCCGTGCGGCAGGCGCCGCCGCAGAAGGATCGCGGGTTCATCGCCGGAATGTGAGTGGACAGGCCTCGGGCGGAAGAGAGAAAGAAGAGGGGGATGAAGGGGGCGAATGCTGATTGTAGTTGCCGTGCACAGTCTGGCGGCGATATGTTGTTGCTGCGCGTGCGATGCCTGTATCGATTGCTGCGAGGTGCGTTTCCTGCTTCATCCAGCTGGACGGACGGTTGCTGACCGGCTGCAGTGTTGTTGCTAGCAATAAGGGGAGAGCACGAGGATAGTATTGGAGGAGACGGATTGTGCTGGCCTGTTGGCGCTATTACCGAATTAATTATTGCGATCACGGTCGCTACCTCCGTAGTTATCTAGTCGGTGCAGTGCCACCTCTGGAACGTTGTTTGTAGTGCGTCATCGGCAACCGTAGCCTGCCCCATTGCCGTAGAGAGCGTAGTGCGGGCCCGGGCCCGAACCGACCCGGAGTCCCCTCACCCCCTCCCCGATTCTAACAGCCACCCCCTCTCGGAGACTCCTCCCATCCTCGCAGAGTGCTGCAGACAATTTACCATGGATGTCGGACGAGGGGTGGGTCTGGAGAGGGTGGAGGAAAAGGTGCAGAGTGAGGTGTCGGAAGCGGAGCTCCAGGAGCGTGAGTTGAGGGAAGAGGCGGAGATGTTGGAGGCGGACGAGCAGGGAAGAGATAGGGGGTGACTGTACGGTATTTAGCATCTTTGGGAGGCCGGGGCGGAGGGCAAGGGGAGCTGCAACGAGCCACCTGCGGACTGGTCGAGGCCGGGGGCGGACAGTGGCCGGGACTCAGGGTAAAAAGTATGCCGCTGTGGTTCACATAGGCTGTATACGAGTGTGATTAAACAAAAAAAGAGACTACTTCCTCCCGTACGAACCTCCCATCAGCGCAGACACCACCACATACGCCAGAGCAGTAGTCCAACTTCAACACGCGGGCTCCGCCAGCGGACATACATATCCCCTCCCTTTTTGGATTTCGCCCGCGATGTGCATGCTCTGTTATGGCAGATATATAGACCCGAGCTGCGGATCAAAACACCAAGGTGTATGCACAGTGGACAGATCCACTTCCCACTCCCGAGATCCGGTCATCAAGTGAATTTGCGGGATTTCTTCTGTCGCTCATATACCCCAGTGCGGCGGAAACCATTTTTATTATTATGTTTATTCATTAATCGCATGCGACCTGTCTAGACCATAGCGATACATACACACGGCCCCCGTCCACTGTCCGACCCAGACCTCGATCGGTCTGCGGGTAGGCCGCGGCGGAAAACATACTGCACTCTTGATGCACTCCGTTTTTGCTGGTGAGAGTGATATCGTGTGATTGTGTGCGTTTGCGCGCAGCCTACGCACGCTATCCACCAAGCTACGGGATTTAAGGGAAACAGTAGTCAGGGCTGGAGAGCTATATCCAGAGGGGGAGGGTCTATAAGCTTCTCGACAGCTAGTGTATTGCGAATAAACATCACTTAGTAGCTGGATCGACACGTTAAGTGCGCATATGACAGATAGATTGCCCCATCCACCTCCTTCCAGCTACTACTATTACTACAGTTAAGGAGGGTACATATCCGTAATTAGGTATAGATGTATAAGAGAGCTAGGATCATAAAGTCATCACAAGCACCAACTTCAAGGCTTGATGAAAGAGATATCAACCAACAAAAACAGACTGAAAGTCTGGAGCAAAAAAGGGAAAGCCCCAAAACGCCGCCGTCCAAAATTCCCACCGCCCCCTATTCGCAGGTTCGTTCACACCTGCCCCGCAACGACCAAGAAAAAAAAAACCAGACGGAAAGAAGAAAAAAAATGAACCAAGACAAAGAGGTACCGATTGATGGAAGACATAACATCAATCGAAAAACTCACATCGAGGCCCAGAGTGCCACAGAGCCGGCCAGCAGTCCAAGCCACCACACTCCAACCAAATGCTTCGACGCTGCACTGAGGAAGTACACCGCGCCCAGATAACTGCACGTAACATCGCCACCGCCATCTCGCTCACCGTAGCTCATCTCCTTCCCCCACGTGAAATCCCTCGGACACGTGAAGCCCAGCTGGGAGGGGCAGCTCTGTACCAGTGTCCAGCACAGGTCTTTACACGGCCGGACCTCCTTGTATGCACCGGGTTTTACAATTTCGTCGATTTTCGTATTCCTACTAGGAACTCTGCTCGTCGTTTGATTGCCGTTCTTGAGCCAGCCGCCAGTGCTCGTCCACTCGTCCATTTCGCCCTGCGCGAGCTTGGGCATGAAAGGGTGTTTCTGCCACGCCGAAGAGGTGTTGTTCCAGAATAGCTTGTTGGAGGAGCGCTCGGCGAGGTAGGATAGACCTGAGGAGCGGTCCATGCATCTGGGAATCGTGACGGCGCAGAGCCAGTTCTTGTAAGCAGCGGAACAGTCGTCGCAGTTGCGGACGAGACTGTAGGCCGCTGCGCTCGAGGCGTTGCATTGAACCTGTTGCAGCGAGTACGTAAAGTTCTTCCACCACTTGGCTGCCAGATCGTCGTAGAAGTTCTTGAGATCAAGGTTTCCAAAAATGGTGGGGTTGCTAGGCACCGCGTATGCGACTTCGGAACAGAAGGGAAGGTCGTAGATGATCTCGCAATTGCCATCGGACTTTGTCTGCAGCGATACCGGCCGCCAGAGAATCCCAGAAGTGTCGGACGATGTTTTGTTGCGTGGGCGTGCGAGGTACCCGGTGTATTCGGAGGAGCGATTCAGCTCCCTAAGGTGGAATTGTTGCTTGGGAAAGTTTCCCAAGCCACGCGTGGTCCTGGAAACGGCCGAGCTGGCGGGACGGATGCGGGCGAGCTGGCGCACGGCGCAATAGCTCTTCTCCAGCCCTACGAACCGGCTCGTGATAGCGCGGTTCTCTGCGTACATCGTGTATGGATGATACGAAGGGTTCGCAAGATCAGCTGCGGTTTCGTCTGCTCCTCCGCTCCTGGAAGAACGATCAGTCATGTTTCCCGTTACCAACAGCGCCGTAGAATCGTCCGTGTCGACCAGATAAAGGAACTGGTTCTCGCTGAACCCATGGTAAGGCTCGTCCGTCGACAGTGCGAGCTCGTAGTTCCATGGCGGGTTCTCCAGCCATGCCGTTGCCTGGTTCGACGGTCGTGATTCGGCATACACTCCCACCCAGATATCCCCCCTCGCAACGATGTTCAAGCGTCCGAATCCCCTATCAATCGGCATCACATATTGAACTTTGTTGTCCACACCTGGCCCCGGTGTTTTGTTACCCGTGGAATTCGAAACGTATACCTGGAGCTGTGGCGGTTGGCGCGCGGCATGGTCGTCGGTCGTATTCGATACTGGCTGAAGACAAGTGTTGAAGGTGATATGAACCGTCCTACTCCGGACCGATTGTCGTTTCTCTAATCCCACGTCGTCGTCATCATCATCCCGGCGTTTCTTCGATTCATCACGCCTCCCCTGTTCATTGTCGCCATCCTCTTCCTCGTCCCCAAAAATCTGCACCGCCGACAGGTGGTGCACCCAGCTATCCCCCCAGCCGATGTTTTGCGCCATGACCACGCCGTTCTGTTCCTCCCGCGTGAAGGTCGACCGCTTCGATTCGGCGGAGACGGCCCAGTCGATTTGCGCCCCGCCAATGCCCATACCCAACCCCGAGCGTCCCAGTCCTCCCAACTCACTACCAACCGCGTCGGTGTAGAAGCCGGACTCTCCAGCGCCGTCGCCATGCTTCTCCGCGTTGCTACTCCATGGCGGCACAAGGATAACTGTGAGCATGTAAAGGAGTAGCGCTGTTGTACTCGGTTTTCGCCTGCGTCGTCGCCATAGCGGTGCCAGTACTAGTGTCATAGCTTCGTCCGTCCGTTCGCTCGCTATTCGTTGAAAGCACGGTAGGAAAGATTATCTAGGCTGCAAAGGGGCTTTTATCGAGGTGGTAGTAGCATAATTGGGAGGTGTTGTCTTGAAGGTGTTTATGGAGAAGGCAAAGTGACGGACAGGTCGCGCAAGCGAGAGTACAGGGGTACGTGTGAGTATTCTTGTATACATAGGTACTACTCTGGCGTCCGATTCGACGACAGGATTCCTCGGTGGAACGAAATCGCTAGTGTGGGAAGGCTGGAGAGAGAGAGAGGAGAGAGCCGAAGGGCTTTTTTCTATTGCGAAAATCACTTCACAAGCTCCGCAGATTTCCATAAACAGAGGCAGCCCTATCCCTGAACCGGTAGACGGGACTAAATTGCCCAGCAATTAAGCCCTATGGGAGCACATGCTAGGAACCATTCGATACCGATCATACATACCTATGTAGGATGTATGAAGTTGGGTTGGATTTCTGGTGGAACACAACTTTTAGGGCCTGTTCGGTTGCCACCCGCATTTTCAAACCTTGGGTTTCTGACGCCCCGACAACCCGTTCGGCAATCCAGATATTCAACACTTTTGTATCATGAAGGCTTGCTAGTTTCTGAGAGACTTTCCGGAAACGCGAACTGGCTTTTTACAGCGGTGACGTGGCCCTTCCTGTTTATCCGCAGACTCAGCGGACGACTCCTCCTTCCACAGGCACCAATCGTGCAGCGCCGAAAAAAATTCCGCGTGGTATGCGGAGGACATCAATAGTGCGCCGGCTATTGGTGCTCTCCAGAAGATCCTCGGCAATTCTTTCCAGTCATCTCTGATGTGTGGTAGGTGTTTTGCCATGCAGCGCGCTCTGGTATTGGGCGATTAGGGCACTAACGGCAAGGAGCCTTGCTGGGCTAAGGAACGGTGGAGGGAGTTGAACATCATAGGCGTGATGGTGGGTTGGCTAGAGAGGCCACTCTGGTATGTGCTGGTGGTTGCTAGTAGAGTTTATTTGTGGCTCAGTCGACAATATGCAGTTTCTCAAATCGTTAACTCGAGGTGGTGTGCTGAACGCTCACCCATCACCTGGAAACCCAAGGTTTCAAGCTGCATCTAAATTTTGTGTGGTAGATTCCAAATGCAGCTGGCAACCGAACAGGCCCCAAGGAAAACGAGGCTTTGCAAATTCGGGGTTGGGGGATGTCGCACTACCACTATGTACAGAAGATTTTTGAGTAGTTAACCTCTGGCCTTACAATATCAGCACTGTTCTTCATCTGCCTTAGAAGAGCGTGTTTACGATTCCAAACAAAAACATTCCCAACCCGCTAGTGATTCCCAGGACTTCGGGGTTGGGAATCGATTGTTGTTGCTGAATTTAACTGGTTGTCACAGTTACGTCCCAAAACCCAACCCCAACTCGTTCCCTAATCCGTCTATTATGGGTGGCGAGGTCACAAATCACCACCCGTACAACAAATCCAAATCATCCCAGGTCGGAATTATCAGCAATCACCATCACCATTAGATACCATTGTCATCATCCAGAATCACCAAATTAGGTACTAAAGAAGCAAGAGGTATGTACTAGCAAAGATCCCCATGGAAAGCCACGTCAATATCATGAAACTCCTTTCCGGCCATTCCAGGCCCTTACTCTACACATCTTATCTCGGAGGCGGCAGGGGAGAAGGAACATAGACACCCGAAGCGGGTAATACAAAGCTCAATACACCCAAAGACCATGCAAAATTGCGCAGAAACGAATGGAATTGCCCTTCCCTCCCCGCCTCCCTTGACCTCAATCCCATCCAACCCAGAGGCAGTCAGACGTTCAGCGGTGTGAACCGTTTGTGCCATTGGTCGGTCCCGCCATCAAAGACTCCATGTACTTCTCGTAATCGTAACCCTTCCTTCCGTTTTCAAGCGTTATGGCTGGCATAGTCTTTACCAGGTCATCGATCATGGAGTCCGGAATCAGGCTATGCCTTAGGTCCACTTCCGTCACGTACTCCTTGCCGTCGGCCACCTCTCTGAAACTTTGGTAGACCTGCTCCGCTGAGTTTTGATCTTCGGTTTCTTCCACCATAAAGCGGATAAACTGCTCGAAAGTGACCTGGTTTCGGCCCTCGCTGACATCTTCGAACACCTCGTGCATCTCCTCTTCGTCGTATACGAGACCCAATGAAGCCAGCGCGGCGGAAAACTCCAGTTCCTGGAGGGTATTGGAGTGGTCTCGGTCAAAGTGACGGAATACAGATTCCCATTCCTCCAGCTGTATCGGCGTGAGGTTGGTCATGTTTCGCGCCACGATCTTGCAAGTTAGTATGACATCTGGTTGGCCGGATTAGTGATAAATACCTGATTCTCCAAAAAGCCCAGCTTCTTGGTCACACTCCCCTTGGCGAGTCCATACTCATACTCCAGGTCGTCGTAAGAGTGCACAGTGTGATCGTTCTCCTCGATATTCGCTTCCTCGCAATCCTGGTCCAGTTTCTTGATGCGGTGAAGCTCTAGCTCTAGAGGAATGACGTTGCTGTGTAGATTCCGCACAATCATAAGTTGGCGCTGGACAAGCACACCGTCAGCGCCGGTATGGACACGCTATACATAATAGGGAGCTTACCTCTGGATCGCCCGCCAACCCGCTGATCTCCATGGTTACGGTGTTCAGGCAGAGGGCAAACTCATTGGCCGCCTCGGAGAACTGCTTCCTGAGCCACTCTTTGATCCTAAGCCGGTTTTAGCACGACCTCCTGCGACACATCAAGAGTTGCGCCACGTACTCTCGGATCTTTTGGTTAATCTGCACACTCCTCTTGTTCTCGGCCTGCATCAAACTGGTCCACACTCTATCCAGGTTCGGAAGGCTGAGGTGTGCTGGCGGGGTGTAGTCCTTGAGACCATATGTACCGAGTTTCGTCTTGATATTCCCTAGCAATGACATGAGGTCCGCCTTTTCGGCTACCCATGCCCTCTTCAGTGTCCGTTTATACTCAGCGAACCTCATCGACTGCTGCTTTGCGTCCGCATAAGTGCCTTCGAAAGTCGCTGCTTCCCATTGTTTCCGAGTTTCGTCGATCTGCTTCAGAAGCTTGATAGATAGTTGGCGTTAGCATAGTCGCACTGGCGATATGTGGGCTTTCTCCACCAACCTCCGTCATTCGTTTCTCATAGTTATGCTGCATCTCCCACGCGCTCTGCATGACTTCGACAAACTTCTCGACTCTCCGTCCAGCAGTCTCGATTCTGTCCAGGTGCGAGAAGGCATGGAACCAATACGCGATATAGGTCATCATACTCTTCTCATCGGGCTTTGGCACGTCGCACACATCCTCGACGTCCAACAGCGACGGAATGCCGATCTCTTCGCTTGCGATCTTGAAAGCAAGGGCGGTATTGCCCTTGTGGTCGCTCTTGTCGAGTTGGTCGAAGTCGATCAAATCTGGACGATGGATGTCCAGTAGAGCGCAGCTGCCAAAATCAGCACATTGGAAAGATCGACAAGGTCACATTCCGAGCCGTACAATGCCAGTCCGTCGTTCCAACTCGCCGAGAAGTCACGCACCTGCACCCCCGGGTAGCAAGCCGTTTTCCGTTGACACCACAGTAGAAGGCCTTCCTTCGCGGTCAAACCCTCGGCGCTGTTCGGATCGTCAGTTTCATTCGGTTCAGGCGTCGAGGGTCGTTGCCGGAGACTACGTACTTGATGTCTGTAATGGTGAACCGGAGAATCAACGTCCATATCAGACCTAAGATCAACTTGAGATTTCCATCGACGATATCCTCCGCGCCAATGTTGTACAAGCCGATGCCGCGGCCTTTGATGAACTCGAGGGACTTGTGTACATTTTCGCATTTCTGCACCCGCAGCCGTGGATTCGAGGCGTACTTTCCGAGCGACTCATTGCCGAGGATTTCTAGAAGGTGAATCAAGACCACCTTTTACGTTTTCGGTTTCAACGTTAGGCCCACGATATCAATGTAACACATCGACGAGGTGGGCACGTACACCGTCACTGAGACCCGTCTTCAGCGATTCAACGGGTTTCAGTTGCCTTGCTGCGAGCTTGGAGTTGAGCCTGCGGTTTATCAGTGAGCACTGAATCTGGGAGTGAGAGGACCAGAAGCGATCCCCCGCCGACGGCCTGTCGGGGAACGCACCATTTTCTGAATGTTTTGTCCTGGGTGACAACCCATTGTGGACTCGCCATAGGAGGGAGCGGTAGCGAGGGGTACGGGGATCTGGGTAGCGGGTCCGGAAGCGGGGGCGAGGAGTCTGCGGGACGGAAGCGATTATGCGAAGTCGACTGCACTTCGAGTCGGCGGGTCGAAGCTGTTGGAGTTGATGGAGATTCGGGGGAGTCGGAGGCTCTTTCTTTCTCTGAGGTGGGATTCTCCGAGTTATGGAGTTAACTAGGTCGAAAGATGGCGGTTCAAATTGAGCTGGTGTTCTACATACGACCACCCTTGTTGCACCACGCACCTTTCTGCACTGAGCTTGTGGACCCCTGCAAGTGAAAGAAATGGCTGGCACAGAGGCGAATCAACGTGCAGGACGGTGGGAGAGACGATAACTCAGCAGCCAGATTCACGCTTTTCTTTTGCTACTTCAATCATCAATCCTGATTCGTCGTTTCACACAGATTGAGGGGAGTGTGAAGATCGCATGCGCTGCCAGAAATTGCTGCTACTGGCAGATACATAGGATCCATCTTTGCGCCCATTTGCACTTGCACCAGACTAGCCAATCAGGGTATCTGAAGCCGTTCCACTGATCGTCAAGCGTCGTAGAGGGAATCATGCGTTACAGAATTGTCCAAGGGAAGAGCGCACTCAGTATCGTGGCCTTGACGGACTCCGCGGCGTGGCCGTCAAGACTGTGTGGAGTGGGGAAGACACTATGCAAGCCTCACATCCACACGCTAGAATTGTGGATGATCTTGATCCTGGGAAACTGCCGTCTAGTGGACGAAAGACATTTGACGGTCACTAGCCTTAGAGGCCTGCCCAATTCGGATTGCTCGAAATTTTTCCAATTGGAGACTTCAAGAATCAAGCCAAGCGAATGAAACGTGCACTTTGTCCAACAGACTTGTCTCCGTCGGGTTGCCAAAGACATCGGTGAGTGGTCTTGTTGACCACAGACAGCTGATCCTCCATCTCATTCGGCTCCACGTCTTTCCCTACGGGCATCGGTACCCACACGATAGAGCGCTGAAACATGACAGCAGGGGCAAATGGGCGCCCCAAAGCAGTGTGCATACTCGCCGGATAAGCGCGACCACGGTGGAATCAAACGCTGCAGCAACTCTCTTTGCAAGCGCCCAGGGAGCCCTTCAGCATCAGGAAAGAGGTTGTGTTGCTAACCGCCAAACGCACGGGAAGAAATTCGAGCCTTAGCTAACGACAATATATTACAACCGCACCCGCGAAGAGCCACTTTTCGTGTTGGAGGCGCTCTAGTTAGCAATTCTTGTGCTGAGACTAAGCATATCATACGATCCCTCCGTCAAATCATTCAGCCAGCTGCACGGGAAAGTGTGGATTTGGACACTGCTTTCTCCACGCCCCACGCCAAATATCGAACCAAACTAGGCCTTTACAAACACTCTAGGCAGGCTGCTGAACAGCAATCTCCCTTCTGCTTCTCTATACTATATCTTGGGTCCTTACACACACAATACTCATTCCGAATCAACCTTGGGGTGTTCAAAGATGCCTGCTGTCCACCAGATCACTGGGGATCCAACAAGCCTCGATTACCTAGCATGTTAATAACCTCGTCGTCGCCAGATCCACAATACCTTCACAAGAGCAAATTGAAACCCCCGAGTGTTGTACAGTATGATGCACAGGCCCCATGCGGTCCAAACAATATCTACGACAATCTGATCTCGATGAATCAGTGAAGATGTGAAACCAGTGACCGCATTTTCCTTCCGCGGGGAGGATAAGCGGAAGCAGTTGACTCTCTACCGACACCAGCCGCCGGGGAGCCGCCGGAACATCATTGACCAAACCTCGGTTGGATGGAGATAGCCGCTCCACCACGACGATACACCGCGACGATACAGCTCCAGCAATTCCGGTCGAGAACAACGGAACGGACCGAACCGTGGATTATCAATAGCGGTCGTCTCGCGGTACCTGTGTGAGGATGGACAACGACTGACAAAGGGCGGAGGGGGGGCGACTCAATTCTTTGCCGGATTATATGTGGCCATCGGAAACAGCGCTGGGGTATGCATACGCAACATCGAGCTCGGGAAAGTCGTGACAGCTGGAGGGCAGACCAAGCCCTAGGACCATCTGGTATTCCGGTTGGGCGTTTCGCCGAAACCATGTGCTGCAGTAGTGGTAGAGTACATACCGTCTGAAGCGGATTAGGAGGCGCCACAGTACAGCAATGTCAGTGACCCACCTGGGTTGGACTGTGGCGTACACTAACTAGAGAGCCTGTGGTAGTCGGATGCGTTTGGTAGTCGAATTTCGAGCTCTGATTGGCAGAAATCGCAAGGAAAAAAGTCCTTACTTACGCCAGAATTTTCTGGGCAATCGACTATGTACCAATTACTTACGTTACGTGACATCCCAGCTTGCATCAAATCTCTCTTTCCGATTAGTTAGTGGCTGATCGTTCTTGCGTTGCCCCATACATAGTCTGCGTGGGGATTTTTTGAATCAGCTGGACGTCGCCGGTTTCAGTTAAGCACCATTCACCGTGATAGAGAGTCTGATAACGCCGCCATTAGAGTTGAGAGCCTGTATGGGTTCGGGGCTGTGCTCTCGGCTCCAGCCGTTTGGATACCACGTCCCTGTCATCAAAGCACTCAGTGTACCTAATACCTATTTAAACGTTTCGTATCATTAGAGTAAATCACCTACGCTGTCCGATAAGGTCAGAAGCTGGGGGATACCAGATACCCAGCACCACTGTCGGCCTATATCGATTGCCTTGTCACAAACCCAGATGTCGCGAATGCAATATGGCGGGGTAACTGTGCGATTGTGTGATCTGCTCCGTACATGCGACGGGAACTTTTTTGGCGCACGCGTGGAATGGAGTCTAGATACTGCTAAGGGGAAAAGGACGTCCGTCCCCCCGCATTGCAACAAGCTCCCGTCTTTTTTTTATTTTATTCAATACTCTCATGCGACCTTATTGAGATCATGGAGAGCCAAAGCCTTTCCATTTAAACCAAAATGACTCAAGGAGCCCTTAAGAGTTCGAAAGACTCAGGATTCAACCCGAAGAGAAAACCAAAACACACTAGCGAACCAACAGGGCCTGGGAAGCCATAAAACTCAGCGATCAACCCTATAACCAACATCTCCTGAAGTGAGATCAAGTCAAGGTGAGCGAGTTACGATGAAACTCTCCAAACCCCAGGAACCCATTGCTAGGACTTTCTGGGCAAAACTCTTCAGCAGTGCACAGGTTGCCAGCCTCTGGTAGGTTTATTCAGACAAATACCAAGTCTGAGGAAAGTTTTTGCTATCTGACCAAAGATAGTTGTAGCTTAAGGATCTACTAAGTCCTGATGCAGTTTTGATGCAGATTCCAACGCATGAATTTTAACGTCTTGAATTGACCACAATTCCCTTCCAGAAAGTGAGAACATCGCACAAAGCTCACTCTTCTTCCTCTAGTTAGAGGGCGTGGGAGACATCACAGGTTATTCAAGCCTGTCTGTATAACCCACCAGTGCTTTCCTTTAATATTTCCGGCTTGACACTCTGTCAGAGGCCTTACTCTATATACTCAGACGGCTCCCAATCTATTGGCGAAGAGATCACTCGCTGCGTGTTCTCTTATCTTTCCTTCAGTGCATTGCTGCAGGGTGAGTTTTATGGCTTCCCAGGCCCACAACAAGCTCCCGTCGCGGCGACGACTTTTGGTTCCGAGCTTGATATAGCGATCATCGAGCGGGAGGGGTGGCAAAGGTATTAAACCCTTGAAAATGTCCTCTAGAGAACTCGCCACCAGAATTCTACCGCACTGGAAACCTACTGACCGGCTGAAGCAACTCTACCATCATGTCTCTCCTCCCCCTCCATTGGATCCACTGTCGTCAGCCGAGATTGAGTACGCAGTCGATCTCGTCCGCAAGGACCACGGCCAACTTGGACACAATGCCGTCACTCTCTCGGAGCCGAAGAAGAAGGAGATGCTTGCATGGCTGGCGAATACCTCTCTCCCACGGCCGCGGCGGATGGCGGATGTCGTTGCGGTCGACAGGAACTCGGCAGTCTACGACAGTGTGGTGGACCCCAAGGAGGGGAAGATTGTGAGCTGGGAGAAATTGGCCGGAGTGCACCCACTAGTGGGTCCCCCTCCGTTGTGCCTCACACTTCGTCACTCGATGACGCTGACCCGAAGTGGCCAGATCACAATGGAGGACCTCCAGGACACGGAGAGGGAGAGTGGCCAAGCAGTGCAAGGTATTAGGCATCGATGATATGTCCAAAGTCTACTGCGATCGTGAGTCTGCATTATCGAGGAACGAGCGACGTAACGCTTGGAGATTGCTCACGATGGACCAGCTTTTTTTTTGTTTAATCATTACTCGCGTGCGACCTGTAGAGATCATGGCGAGAATATGTATAGTCCTGTTCCTGTCCGCTGTCCGCGCGGTGGCGGCACGTTGCAAGCACCCCTTTGCCCTCCGCCCAGGCCTATCCAAAAAGAAGATGTGGAGCGCACCAAGGAGATTACAAAGGGAAAGAAAGCGAGCGTGAAGAACAAAAGAAAAGGACATAGGAAAAGCGTCGTCCGATCCGCCCCCTCAAGCCGTTCCCGCAGACGCCATGAAGTCGGGCGTGGGTAAGAACAGCGGCGGTTCCTCCCCAGCGTCCGGCTCCTCGGCCCCCGCTTCCTGCTCCTCCAGCCACTCCCGCACCTCCAGCTCAGACACCGCGCTCACCGCGTCATCCTCCACCTCGGCCGACACCGTCTTCCCACATCCGTAGAGGAGAGGAAGTTTAGTACCGTCCGGCTGCACCTCCCATCCGCCAGGAGGTCCCGGATTTTCCACCGGTCCTTCCACCTTCCAGTCTCCTTCTTCACCTCCGCCCACAGGATCTTCTGCTGTGGCTTCCACCTGGGGCGCTCCTTAAAGAGGTGGTCCCGGGTCGGGTTCGGTACCGGCACCACCAGCACTGCGGGGTGCGCCGCTTCTTTGTCCAGTTGAGGTACTGCCCGGTCAGGCAGTGCCCCGTCTTGAGCTGGTAGAACCGCGAGGCAAGCCTCTTCGTGCTCCCAGCAACCGTGCCGTCCGGCAGCTGGCTCTTGGGCATCCGGTATTTCGTCTGGAGGTCCGGCCTCAAGCCCATTGACGCGCCTCCACCCACTTCTTCTCTGAGATCTCTCGCTTAAGGTTGGCGAGGGACCGAGGGAGGGGCATTCACGATGGACCAGTGTGGACGATCGGATACGACGAACGCTTCGGCAGCGAGGTCCGCCTCCAGCAGGCGCTCATGTACTACAGGCCGCACGTGGACGACATGCAGTACGCATTCCCCCTGGACTTCTGTCCCATCGTCAACACAGCGACCGGCGAGGTCATCCACATCGACATTCCGTCGGCCCGGCGGCCCGTCAACACCTTCGGTAGCAACTACATGCCGCCGGACATCGAGGGGAGCGGCGGATACCGCACGGACATCAAGCCGCTGGACATCACGCAGCCCGACGGTGTGTCGTTTACCATGAACGGACGCGAGATCAGCTGGCAGAACTTCAACATGCACATCGGCTTTAACTATAAGGAGGGTATCGTTCTGAACAACATCACTTTCAACGTCCGTGGGGACGTCCGCCCTCTTTTCTATCGGCTTTCGCTGGCGGAGATGGTTGTTCCTTGCGGAAACCCCGGGCACCCTCACCAACGCAAGCACGCATTCGATCTGGGCGAATACGGTGGCGGCTACACGACCAATTCCCTAGCGTAAGTCCCGAACGACGACGGGCTGGCCGTCGATCTGCGGATCGATACGGAGACAGAACAGGTGCTGGTGGTTATGGGGGTGGACGGGGTCAGCGCGCACAAGACACGAGTGATGCGGCGTGGGAGAGCACTGACGTTGACGCCGGGGTGCACTTCGGTCCCCCATCCGTGTGTGTCCTCGCCCGGGGCCATCGCGTAGGTGTTCAGGATCCCGGTGAGCTTGATCTCCAGCTGGATCGCCCCGACCTGGTGCATGATCCAGCAGACGCAGTGCTCGTAGTTTGCGGCGGTGAAGATCTGGGAGACGACGAGCTTGCGGCCACGGGTCACGATGGCAGAGCCGTCGCGGAAGTCGGTGTGCTCGAACAGGATTCCCGTGTCCCCTTCGTGGATGCAGACAGCGTTTTTAACGGTCACGGCAGCGCCAGCACGGTTGCAAAAACTCGGCATCCAGATAGTGGATAACCTTTGCAGTCGCACCCAAGCCTGGGACCACCGTCAGCCTCCCCCCATTCCAGCGGAACACGGTCTTCCAGGTCGACGGAGCCACGCCAGTAGGACGCCGTACAGGACGGTGGCGGAGGCGCGGGCCGACTGCAGCGGAGCCACGTCTCGGTCGTGGGACATCTCGAACACCAGCAGGCCGCACGCGTGCTCCAGGCAGCCGGCGACCTACAAGCTCGTCTCGCGCGAGGTGCCGGGGTTGTTGCCCAAGCCCGGCAGCCTGGTCTGGAAGCGGGCCGCCTTCGCGCGGCACGCGGTCCAGGTGACGCGGTACCAGGACGGCCAGTTGCACCCGGCCGGACGCCACGTGCCGCAGACCTCGGGCGAGCCGTCGCGGGGCCTCCCCGAGTGGGCCGGCGACGGAAGCGACGCGATCGAAGACGAGGACATTGTGCTGTGGCGCACCTTTGGCCTCACGCACTTCCCCGCGCCCAAAGACTTTCCTCATCATGCCCGGCCGAGCTCGTGAGCCTGCTGCTGCGGCCGCGGCACTTCTTCCTGTGCAACCCGGCGCTGGACGTACCACAGCCTCGCTAGCACGCCCAGCCAGGTGGCGGCCGGCAAGGCGAGCGGACTAGCGTTTGGCGCGGCCTCGGGGGCGTGCTGCAAGTAGGGGGGCAGTCTTTTTTTCTTTTTCTTTTTCCTTTTTCTTTTTCTTACGAACCGCCACCTGCTTCGTTGTGTATTACTCCCCCCCACCCCCACCCGTGATCTCGTCACGGGTGTTTCGAGCCAAGAATCCATGGACTTTTGAAAGCTTTGACAGTTTGCTGTAGTGCCGCTCACGGCCGATCACTCGGCGCGCGGGAGCGATCGATCCCGTCCAGGCCCGTCGCCCGTCTGGGATCATAGATACGAGCCAGGCCGCCTCCCATCCGCACGCACATATCCCAGATGACTACATACAGACGCGCGTGCACCTCACCGCAGCGCCTGCTCCCCCGCGCCAGACAAGATATGTACGTAGAGTTACGTACGCCCCCCGCCCCCCGTGGAAGCGTGGAAGCTTGTCAATATCTACGTTTGGGCAAGCATATGTAGTCGCCGCGAGGAAGAAGCGAAGAAAAACAAAACAAAACAAAAAACCGAAGAAAAAAACAAAACAGAACAAAAAACAAAAAAAAACAAAACACGGAACCTCGTCCGCAGTAGGTATGTACATAGTTAGGACAAGTACCCCCCGCCCTGAGCCGGTGGCCACGGTAGGCAGGTGCTGGGCTCCCGCAGTGCTCGCAATGGGGTATCTATGTACATATAGATATCTACCTGTCTTTCTGGTCGGCGACCGACCCCGCGGCCCGAAGAGCGGGACGGGCGGGACGGGCGGGCGGATGGGCGGCGAGGCGTGGCGTGGCGGCCCGTGCGTGTAGTCGGCAACCCATCACATGCATTCGAAACATGGAATGTCACACTGTCCCGACGCTGATATATGCTCGCCATATTGCATAACTTTTGGTTTGGTTTGGGAGGGGCGGGGGCTGGTCGAAGCGGGGGCGACGAGACAGTACATAGATAACAGGACCGCGTGTATGGAGATGTGGGCCTGCATGCAGTTAACGGGCAAACTGACAATCCCGCCATCAACCATCTCATCTCATTCTTGGCGTTGTATCCATCTGCTCGATGACTCTGCCCACGCGCTACGGCTACGGACGTGTCCGCGCCGATCGTTTCGGTGGCATTGCGTGTGTCTGGAAACTGCTCTGTTCCGTTCTGTTCGTAGAGTAACTATATACGGCTCTCCCCTCAAACCCCCTCCCCCACACCCACCTCTTGTGCGCATTGTACACCCATTATTCCACTGGACCAAAAGAAAATCCATTTCCCAAAAAAAGACCCCCACCGTCCCCCACCCTAAAACATATGTTAAAAACAAGGCCCGATGGCAGCTAGCCCAGTCAAATGCTACTTATGTAACTACAAAGTACTCCAGAAAGAGGAAAGAAAAAAAAAAGAAAAAAAAAGAGTCCAAACCGCCGCCGCCACCCAGCCTAAACACGATACCGGGAAAAAAAGACCAAGGAAACGACAAAAAAACAAACCACGGATGATCGTCCTGCTGTGCTGTGGAGAGCAACAATAAACGCACACTTTAATATATATAAGCGATTTTGAAGTCCCAGAATATCAAAAAAAAAAAAAAAAAAAAAACTGCGCCTGCCGTGGACAAAGGAGAATTATTTTTTTGGTAGACGGAAAACGGAAAACGAGAAAAAAAAAACCAAGACGCAAGAAAACGGATGGTTGCAAAGATC
>Ga0307516_10001924_pt1 | contig 28443 bp, 29 predicted proteins | sample 19_EM_MG_FD_203310 | JGI IMG/M metagenome (GOLD analysis project Ga0307516, IMG submission 203310) | Populus trichocarpa ectomycorrhiza microbial communities from riparian zone in the Pacific Northwest, United States - 19_EM | ecosystem: Host-associated > Plants > Roots > Unclassified | place...
GTTAATGAATCGTTTGCGTACAGGAGGAAACACTGGAGGTTGAATACATTGAATCTGTGATGCCACCGCAAAGAATGTCGTCGATACCACACGACGACTGGGTCTCAGATATCTCTTGCGCGCTGCCAGGGTGGGTTCTATCACCCGACTTATCTGTACCTGACCAATCGTCCCGACTCTGCCCCTTCCAGGCACTTTGTCACTGCGTCATACGATGGGTATATTCGGATGTTCGACTATTCTCAGAACGCAGTCTTTTCGGGTAGCGTCCACGACGCACCTGTGGTTTCGCTGTCTCTTGACCCGACCTCGACCCTTAAGGACGAGAGCCTGATGATTGCGACTGCCTCTCATGACCTGACTGGTCGCCTCGTGAGGGTGGCTCTCGACGCTGACACCGGCAACCGTACCTCATCGAACTTGGCATCCCTCCACCTCCACACGTCACCTCTCTCGTCTATCGCCTACAGCCGTTCTGGAGAGCACCTACTTACTGCGTCCTGGGATGGCCTCATAGGGTTTTGGGAGAGCCAGATTCCAGAAGAGGACGAGATCGACGTCGTCGAAGTCCAAACCGAGAGGAGGAAGCGGAGAAAAGTCGAAGGGCGCAACACCGAACCGCGACCGAAGCGAAAAGCACCCTCATCTGTGCTGAAATCCCACACAGCGAGGGTCTCGAAAGCAGTGTTTTCGAGCACCGGGAAAGCGGCGTTTAGCTGCGGGTTCGATTCCACTGTCAGGTCGTGGGACGTCGAAAACGGTGTCTGTACGAAAACCATTGTGGGTCTCGAAAATTTTCTCGGCACCCCTTTCACCTTTCGTCTTCCTCATCAAAAAATCTGATTATTGTTTTGCCTCCCCCTTGCGTTTTGCTCAGACCGCATCCGAGAAACCAATGCTCGGTATGGCCATTTTACCGGACGACAATTCGGTGGTGGCGTCCTCGGCAGACCGCAACGTCTCAGTCTACGACTTCCGAGCTGCCTCAACCACCCTATCTTCGGCCACTCTCTCGTTTAATCACTCGTCTACGCCATCGTCAGTAACCCTCTCTCCAACATCGGAGTCCCAGATCATCACAGGCTCGTACGATGGAGTGGTGAGGCTCTGGGACCTCAGGAGTACCAGAAGCGCTGTCGCGAGCTTCAAAGTATGGGACGGGGAAAAGAAGGTTCTGGCCGTGGATTCGACGTCCAGCTCAGGCTCTGGCATTGTTGGAGTTGGTGGTGAAGGCGGACTGGATGTTTGGAGAATGGGCGAGACAGCGGCGACCACGACTGCGTAGCCACCCCCTTTGTTGTGGGCGTAGCTTTATGGAAGAGTTGAAGGTTTCGAGAAAGTTAACAAGGTTCAGCGCTTGGGCCAAACGGCGTGCATGGACACGGGTACCCGCTGGTATACCACCCCTGCTTCAAGTTGGCTGTTTCCATTCAATCGCTCGCCTCATCAGACGTCAACGCTTTAGCCCTGGGAAGTCTGTTTCCGTCATTACATAACGCTCAACACGAGGTTTCTAAGTCTCGACGTGCACCGCCAACGAACCAAAGGATCTCGTTGGAAATCTTATTGTCCTGTCAGCGCCCGTGGTCGCTTCCCGGCGGCAGGGGGGTCAGATAAGATCGTGATACGATTACAATGAGCTTATCCATATCGGCCGAGAGCCTGGCGTTAACAATACGGTCATAGTACGCGACCCTTGACATGGACAGGTTCTAGCACAACCCGACACATCCAGCCCTCATGACCTCAGAACCCTAAAGAACTGGCGGGGTTTTGTTTCTTCAGTACGTAAGACGGCCGTGGAGCACCTGCCCGCGAAGATCTTTCGTTACTGACTGGCTGTATTCTTTTTGTTCCACTGGGCGCCTTGCGTGCAACAGCTGTGCTGAGGGTATGAGAGTCCGTCCGGTGAGATGCTCGTCCTCCAGGGGATCCTGGTGCTAATGGCGGAGAAGCCTATAAACAAAAGGTGGGGTACGTGATGAGTAAATTGATACATTTCCACAGGAGAAGCCATGGAGGGGGGGGGACACAAGTTCGAGCCCCCGGTTGTTGCGTGGACCTCGTCGATCGAAAATAATTAGCGCATGACGTTCTCGAAGCGGCCAAGCGAAGAATCCAGAATATACGTCCAGACTAGAGAGGGGGTCTGGTGACGCCACGATTCCTATAGGTGCGAACCTTATCCTCCGTGTTTTGTATCCGGATGAATGGGGACGCGTATGGTGCACGCCAGAGAAGGATTGAAACAGGCCCTAGCTTCTGGCTAGTCGATCATGCGTCTTGATTGAACGTTGAACATTCATTACGTAAGATCTGAAATGCGGGAGGGGCAATGGGGAGTCAGTAAAGCTGTGAGTGGGATTGCGGTTGTCGCGGTAGCGACGTTTCCTGGTGGTCGGGTGGGTTTGGACAGCCGGACGGGGCATGTGCGGCAGGCAAGCCGTCAGGGGAACGGCGGCGAGAAACGGAGTTACGAAGGGGGTCGTGGTGAATTGCCCCTCAAAGCGTCGGGCTTGCGTTAAGGGGGTTGTAAGTGAGACATGAGCGCGGGGTAGTGTAGGGACCGAAGGGGCCCAATTCATCGGGGAGTCTAGGCGACTCTGTAGGCAATCCCGAAACTCAGCGAGAACGTCGGAACGCAAACATCAACGTCCCGCAAGATGGCCATCTGTACCTCGGAAGGCCGCCGGTACTTAGTCTTCACTGCGGGTATGAAACAGGGCCGTATGTACTACAAGAACTCACAGGCATCCTCGGAGTTGCGGTTTCGAATCCGGAGTCGGTTTCAGTTGTCTCAGAATTGCGTACCTAGATACTGCACCAGGGTGGTAAAAGCCGGGCTACGAGCGGGCATAGGGTTGATCTGTTGATCGGTGACGATGACCGCCTGGATTCAGGCTGTTGCCAAACAAACACCCTTTCCGTTCGCGCCTCCCCCGGCTCGGCGACTTGTGCTGTGCGCTCAGTGTGTTTGCTTGCGCATCAACCGTTCTGCATCGTTCCGGGAACCGCTGCGGACGGCTTTCGACGGCCAAGTGGGGTAAAGGTAAAACCGGATTCGGCTATGGTAAACGTTCACGCGTTTACTGTGTTACTGAAACCTCGCCGAGCATACGCTTCTTTGGTGCGTACCTGTCAGGGGACTATTAGTGTGTGGGCGGGCACCATGGGAAGACCTAGCGAGCAGAGCTAGCTCACGATTCAGTGGATAGGGGACTCGGAGCTCACGAGGGTTCGATTCCATGAATGTCGTCCGTCAGCTGCTATGTAATCAGTTCCTCCCACTTTGGGCAGCGATAATAGATCTTGCTCGCTCCAACGGTGGTCAACTCCGTCATTTGAGAAATGGTAAACCGAGTGGATAGAAACAAACAATGAAACCCTACCGCCGGCAGGACGATCGTCGGTTTACTTCTCGCAAGAGGTGGATCTTTTCCAGATACCTGTCTGATGTTCCACTGTATACAATGGTTCTTGAGCGTTATTTACAACCTCGGAAGTCGCTTTTGGGATGCGATGCATGCCCCGGCAGCGGTTCGTTCCTGCGGCCTTTCCCGCCGGGTTCCGCGCTGCGATCGGGATGATCGGGATCGGCTTGTTGCTCCCAGTTTGGCCGACGGCTGCTCCCGAGTCATTCCTTCTCTCTGACAACCACCTTGTCTCCCCCGCGCTCCACGAGCGGTCTCGAGAAAATCGGAGACGGGCACCACGAGGTGTTTCATTGGTCCACTTTTTATCCTCGAAATATTCGCTAACACCGTCATGAAGGTTTGGACAACTGTAGAACCCGAGATACCCTCTATTGTCATGTCGTACCCCAGAGACAATAGACCACGCCCTCCCTGTCGAACGATCAATTGCCTGCCGCATTAATCCTTAATCCACCCGTCTAGCGCTTGTTCCGAGCGAGAAAATCGGCGTAAGATTGTCGGTGTTGGCACAATTCCGCGGTTGTGTGCGCGATAGCCTTCTGTCACTCCCGAGAGCTTAGGTGTCAACTTCATTCTTACGGGTCATCATGGGAAATCGATTGTTCTTCCGTCCTTCCGCACGTTAAGGTTCGTGTGTTTTACTTCGCATCTTTTGGGTGCTTAATCTCGGATCGACCCCCGCCTTAGGAACAATAAGGGGTCACCTCCCAACGAAACGCTAATTTGTTTATGCCGCCCTGCGGGTGTGGGAGAGCGGGAACGCCCCCAGTTCCACTTTCTTTTCTTGATTTCTTTTTGTTGTCCCTGATCCTATCAGGTATACTGAAGGACATTCAGACGGCATGGGCGTGTACTCATATAAAGTCCTCGTCTGATCATCTGTCTTCCAACACCAACCCACTTCTCCATTCGTACCCCTTCGACTTTCTACGAGATGGACTACTTGTTGCGCCCTCTCTGGAGTATCTTTGTTACTCTCAGGAGCATCTTCTTCCCATGGACCTACGCTATCGAAACCACCAAGACCCTCAACTTCTCGGGTTTGGTCTCTCTTGACTCTTCCCCGGCTATCGGGCAAGCCGGTGAAAAAGAGAAGGCGCCGACTCACTTCATCATGCCTGATCTCGTCGGGGATTGCCCCTTCCCACTCGGAAGGCACCCCAATGCCGACGAGTTGACGGCCGAATCAACCAAGTGGCTCGTGGACGGATGTCCCGAGCTAAGTCCGAAACGCAAGCAAGCACTCTGGGGTCTTCAGGTACGTAATTTCTATTGGCCTTCTAGAATGTGCGCAGGACTTATTGTAATTTCAGGCTGGATTGTTGACCGCTCGGTGCTACCCCTACTGCCCACCCGAACGCATGCGCATCGTTGCCGATTTCCTTGGCTACCTCTTCCATCTCGACAACATCTCTGACGGGATGTTGACCAAGGAGACCGACCTCCTTGCTGATGCTGTCATGAACGCTCACTGGTTCCCCGAGAGGTATACTCCTACCAAGAGTCAACCAGCGGAGGAAATTAGTGCTGGGAAGCTCGCTAGGGAGTAAGTCTATCCCGTCACCACCATCATTCTTTGCCAAGGTGTACTGACGACTCTCGCGTCTTTCTCCTGCAGCTACTGGGCTCGTTGCATCAAGAACTGCAAGCCTGGCCCAGAACACCGTTTCAAGGAAACCCTTGAGCAGTTCTTCGAGTCTGTCAACCTCCAGGCCCAGGACCGTGACGCGAACCAGATCCCCGATCTCGAATCTTTCATTGACATCCGTCGTGACACCAGCGGTTGCAAGTCGACCTTCGACTTGGTTGAGTACGCCTACGATCTCGACATCCCTCAGGAGGTCCTCGAGCACCCCGTTCTCGAGGCCCTGAAGCAAGGCTCAAACGATTTGGTTGCATGGTCCAACGTGAGTTCCCCACCCTGCATATCTCATTACTTCACGTACTTAAATCCCCATTTTAGGACATCTTCTCCTACAATGTCGAGCAGGCTCGTGGCGACGATACCCACAACCTCATCCCGATCTTTATGGAGCATCACGGCATGAACCTCCAGGAAGCGGTTGATAAGGTCGGAGAGCTTTGCAGGAATACCATCAACGCATTCATCTCCAACCTCGAGCGCATCCCTGACTTCGGGGACGAGCGAGTCAACCGAGAGGTCAAGCTCTACGTTCAGGGGTTGCAGGATTGGATCGTCGGCTCCTTGCACTGGAGTTTTGAAACCGAACGCTATTTCGGTAAGGACGGTCAAAAGGTCAAGGAGACCCGTATCGTCCCCCTTCTACCAAAGAAGGTCGAGGAAGATTAAATCCACCACCCCACACTTCCGTTCTATCATATCATTCGACCTTCACGTCACTCCCTTTCGTCCCATTTTTTCTCCCAGTGTTTATTGTCCTCATGTATTGTCTCTGCTCCCACCCTCCTTTTCACTTTTGTGCCTTACGGTCGCTCAGGCAACTGACCTTTTCGAGATTCACATCAAGGCACCTCTTTGATCTTATCTGTACCACCACCCTCGCGCAATCTAGATTACCTGTGTTTGTTAAATCCTCTCCATCGGCTCATTGTGCTCTGTCCTGCAATACACAATTATCCCCATCGCTTGTTCGGTTCCTTACCAACCCGTGAAATCTTGAGAACTAAGATCCGTTGCCGAGACGTTTGTGACGCAACGGACTGATCGGGAATGTCCGATCGACTCTCTCACCAACAACCAGCTCGACTAGGATTTAGAACATACTTGGTCCCTCCAGATCCAAGAATCTCCCTCCTGCTCATTAACCATGCCGGCCTCACGACGTGGGAGTGGCAGTATCACTCTGCCGACTGGAGCGACGCTCAATTACCACACCAGGACCAACGAGGAAGAAGATTTGCCCCATGCCACTAAGAAGTAAGGTTCCCAGTTGACGTGGTGCTCGTCCTAGAGTCTTACCTGCCTCAACTAAACATTAGAACGATGGCTGACCATCTGAGAAAGTTCGAGTCCCTGTACGGTCACTGTGCTTCTCTGATCGGGATAGCGATTCACAACATCGACTGGGTGTAAAGGTTTACTTTAACTCCCCAGAGGATGAGGATGATCGTTGACGCGTTTACCGAGTCGTTGGAGATCGGTTTGGAGAGTCCCGGCCAGGTTGTCGTGAGTGCGATTTACCTTATCTTATCACGACTCGTACTCGTTGGCAGCAGTTGCTTACTCTTGAAGGGTTCGTTCAACGCAGCCTATGATCCCCACCTTCGTGTTCGGGTGGCCAAGTGGTCAGGAGACTGGGGAATATCTGGCACTCGACCTCGGTGCGCCTTTTCCGTACCGACGCCCCCGATCTGGAACCTCACCGACGCTCAGGTGGAACCAACCTCCGCGTATGTCTCGTGACTCTGCACGGAGGCGGAAAGTTTGAGATCACCCAATCCAAATATCGATTGACCGAAGAACAAAAGCACGACGATGGCCAGAAACTCTTCGATTTTTGCGCAGAGTGCGTCAAGATCTTCATCAATTCCAATCTCGGCAACTCAGAGGAGATGATGAAGGGCGGAGTCAAACTCCCATTGGGTTTCACGGTATGTTTCAAAGACCATTGTCCGAGCTGTTGACGTACCCCTGATCGTCGATATCAAACTTCAGTTTTCTTACCCATGCTCGTCTGTATCCTTCACCAAAAATTGGAGCTCGCCGCTACGAAGTGCTAACGAGATTCACCCAGACAAGAGAGGATAGACCATGGAGTCCTTATTCGCTGGACCAAAGGTTTCGGCGCACCCGACACGGAAGGGCATGACGTGGCAGCGATGTTCCGAAAAGCTCTGGAGGCTCAGGTGAGTCTGTGGAACATCCCGTTGCGCCGACCCCTGCTGAAAGTGATGACAGAACGTCCCCGTGGACCTTGTCGCTCTCACGTGCGATACTACAGGGACACTGATCGCTTCTGCCTACGTCGACCCCAAAACGAAGATCGCGGTGATCTTCGGTACTGGGTGCAACGCAGCCTACATGGAAACCATCAAGGAGATACCAAAGTTGAAGGGTCGCGGATTTGCGGATGACGCAGATATCGCTATTAACTGCGAATGGGTATGGAGCTCTGTCATACCTCGAAATGCCGCCATTTCGACATCTTGCCTCAGGGAGCGTTTGATTCCTTCAAGCACGAACACCTACCACGCACGAAGTATGACACCATCGTAGATGAATCCTCCAATAAGCCCGGAGAACAGGCTTTCGAGGTAGACTCGTTCGCACGCGCCGTTTGCGGTCTACTGACACCTAACTTCAGAAACTCATCTCTGGAAGATATCTGGGGGAGGTCCTGCGACTCGTCATCTGCGATTTGATTGATGAGGGTGTCATCTTCTTGGGTCAGAATACATACAAGATCGAGATATCTTACTCTTTTGACACCGCCTTCCTGTCCCTGATGGAAAGGTATGGTGCTTTTGGCGTTGATGGGCTGGGGCCCGACGTTTACCTGTCTACTTTACAGCGACCCAACGGACGAGCTGTTGATGATCATTGGGATATTCACGCACTTCTTCGCCCTTGAAACGACTCTCGCCGAACGCCAATTCTTCAGGGCGCTGGCTAAACTCATCGGGAAGCGTTCAGCGAGGCTGAGTGCCTGCGGAATTGCTGCAATTGTGAGCAAGAAAGGGCTCCTGGACGAGGGGTGTTCTGTTGGTGCAGATGGTTCTTTGTACAACGTGCGCATTGCGGTTTGAGGAACCCGTGTGGACAGCCGACTCATTTCTGGACAGAAATACCCAGGATTCGCGGATAGGGTGCATGAAGGACTCCAGGACATCTTTGGAGACAAAGGACTGTGAGTAAAAGTGATATCGCACGCCATGTCATTCGACTAAATGTTCGGATCCTTTTAGTAATATTATAACTCACCACGCAGAGGACGGCAGTGGGATCGGGAGTGCGATCATTGCTGGTGAGTTCTGCACCTCGTTACACGTGGGGTTTATTCTGACCTCCGATCCTAGCGATGACGAAGAAGAGGAGGGAGGACGGACTGTACCCAAACTACTAATAGAGCGAACTCACTTCTCACCTGACCTCGCGACGTTTATGTGTAGAAAGTATGCTCATATCTGTCTCAGATATCTGTGTAAAAACGTTTGAACATAGATTGTATGGATCGCGTGCGTGTCCGCCCCCCGTCTTCTCTCACCTCCTCGACGGACCCCCTGGGAGATCTCTGATATTTGGGACGAGCCGGCCCTACCCATCTGCCTCATCTCCTCATCTCCATGGCACTTTGTGGCTCACAGTGAGCCACGGCAGACCTCCTATGAGATTCAGCTTCGGTTCGTATATCCTCTCCCGATTTAAGGGATGGAATGAGAAAGGAAAGCTCCAAGCGTTTCAAGCTGGCGAATTTGGCGCACCCAACTATAGTTTTACCCCAACCCCCAGATTCACTTCCGCCCATATCATACGCCGGTGCATCGCGTGAGACCCGTTCATGAGCGTTTCTCTCGACAGCAGACTCCACGACACTGCAGAAGTGTAGTGGGTGGGAGTATACAGTCACGCGGTTCAGCACCCGGTGGAGAGCTGCTCTGGTCAATGATTCTTGAGGGTGGGATGGAAGGTAGACCAAACTTTTACCAGCGCATAACGTGTAGGTGCCGGCGCACCGTGACGAGGTTTGGTTTTCAGCCACACCCCAGGGTGGTCTACTTACATCGGGAGTTGGAACCTCCATGCCCAGCCAGTTGTTCCATCCCGAGGCTTAGTTTATAACTACCCGCGTGTCGTTTACTAAACACCCCATAAAAGGAGGGTTAGTTATATAAGTATATGCAGACTCCATTCTGAGATTTCCCCTGCGCTCCCGTCAAGTTCGTTCACTGCGCCCTTTGAAAAAACTGCCGGGGCATTGCGACGTTAGATCGACCAATGACTAGTGACTAGTAACTATGAGCTTATACTGTACATTTGGACTTATGTTTCGCCCAGATACGGTCACTACTGCCTTCCGGGGTATTCGCTGACGCCTACTCGTGGAAGGCGTACGATTGCACGAAGCGCATCCGTGAACTCCCTTCAGCTCCAACCAACACGTTGCGCGCCCGCAGCTTCTGGTTGGGGTTTCGGCGGCGTCGAAGAGAAGCGCGGAAACCCGTTCTCCCGCCTACCATCACCAGGCTTCCACCCAATCACTCCGCTGCCACGACTGCCTTCTCGGTTCTATTTCGCCGCCCTCCCAATGAGTGGATCACGCATCGTGGCTTCGCTGGGGCTGTCTCCTGGCTTGGCATTGATGAATACCGGCGTATAAAACCCAGGGCAACGCAGGTACCGTTCCCTCCACCGCGTCATGTTCTCCCTTCTCACTGGTGCTCTGGCTTTTGCCTCAACGTATCTAACTTACGTTGCAGCTCTCGGTTCTGAATGTTCTGTGCCGCTGGGTCTAGGAAACAAGCATCACAGTGAACCCTACTGGCTTGAAAAGATCAAGCATCAGGGTATCGCGGCCTACAACCCCGACCCCACTGGCTACAAGACTTTCCGAAACGTCAAGGATTATGGTGCCGTTGGCGACGGCGTCACGGACGATACTGCGGCCATCCTGTACGAATTTGGATCTTTTCTCTATCCTACGAATGGCTGACGAAACCTCGTGATTTAGTCTTGCTATGTCCACCGGTCCTCGTTGTGGACAAGGCTGCGGAAGTTCCACGCTTTCTCCCGCTACCGTGTACTTCCCTCAAGGGTACGCCCCATCTCCTCCCAACGAGCTCCGATATTGATCCCTTGTTACCTCAGCACATACCTTGTCACGGATTCCATCCCCCTTTATTACTATACGGAAGTCATCGGCGACGCTCGCAAGCCGCCCAAAATCCTCGCCGCTGCCAACTTCAATCCTGATGCCCTCGCCATCTTCGGTGAGTTGTCTCTCTGTAAACAGAGGAACACCTTGACTCAATTTGCGAGCAGACGCCGACCCGTACATTCCTGGAGGGAACGGGACTCAATGGTATGTCAACCAAAACAACTTGTAAGTGACATCTTCCCTTCGAACGCCATCGCTTTCTCATCAGATACGAAGCTTCCGTTCCGTCAAGAATTTGCAGTTCGACACCACTCTAGTTCCACCCAAAGTCGTGTATGTGGTTTATCTTTATCCTCGGGCTCGGCTTAGTGTTCACCCGGTTTACAGGGCAACGTGTATTCACTGGCAAGTTTCCCAAGCGACCTCCCTATACAACCTCGTCTTCAAGTTATCGACCGCCGCCGGCACCCAGCATCGTGCCATCCAGATGGAGAACGGAAGGTAAAATACCATCAAACCTACTCGTTCTCCCGGAAACGAATTCTAATTCGCATACTCAGTGGTGGGTTTATGGGCGACCTTATCATCAACGGTGGAAACATCGGTCTCGACGTAGGGAATCAACAGTTCACCGTTCGAAACGTCACAATCAACGGTTCGAACACCGCTGTCAGAATGGTTTGGAACTGGGGGTGGACCTGCCAGGGAATCACTATCAACAACGCGACTGTTGGATTCGAGGTCGGCGTTGACAGCGTTGGCGGAATTGCCATCATCGACGCTGTCGTCAGGGACACCCCCGTCTTCTACCGAACTTCTAATGCCACGACTGGACCCCAATCCTCTATCGTTCTCAACAACGTCCGGGCCATTAATGTTCCAACTATCGTCGGCGTTGTCGGTGGTGACACGGTCCTCGCTGGCTCCACCGGCTACACCCACGTCGATAGTTGGGTCCAAGGAAACGTTTATTCTGGTCACGATTCTAAAGGTTTTACCCAGGGCCATGTTACCCCTATTTCCAAGGACTGGAGTCTCCTCGAAAATGGACGTATCTTCGGCAAGGGGCGGCCCATGTACCCAGACTACGACATCACCCAAATCATTAGCGTTAGGGACCATGGAGCCAAGGGTGACGGCCATGCAGACGATACTGCCGCTCTGCAGAAACTCTTCGATAGGGTTTGTTTTCATATTTCGTTATCTCCCTGATATCTCACCCTGTTTCGGTAGTTCTGTGGGTGCAAGATCTTCTTCTTCGACGCTGGTACCTACTTGGTATCCGATACCCTAAGAATTCCAGCCGGAGTTCACATCTTTGGTGAAACCTGGGCTGTCATCGCTGGCACTGGAAGCAAGTTCGACGATGTTAATAATCCAAAGGCTGTCGTCCAGGTCGGTGCACCTGGCTCCCGGGGTACTGCTGAAATCGGAGGCATCATTTTCTCAACACGTGGCCCGAGTATGTCTCTGACCCTCATCTCACCACGTAATTCAACTCTAACATGACCCCGAACAACAGCTGCTGGTGCCATCGTCCTTCAATGGAACGTCCATCCAGAGACTAAGGGCGGCGCTGGGTTGTGGGATTCCTATGTCCGCCTTGGAGGTACCGCTGGATCCGAGCTCCAAGTGTCCCAATGCCCAAAGGCCGACGTCGGAAACCGCCAGTGTTTCACCGCCTTTTTGGCCGTCCACCTGACCCAGCATTCCAGCGCGTACTTCGAAGGAACCTGGATCTGGCTTGCCGATCACGACTTCGAGACCTTGAACGGCGACCAGATAACCCTCTACTCCGGTCGCGGCCTTTTGTCTGAATCTCAGGGCCCCGTTTGGCTCGTCGGAACTGGGTCCGAGCACCACGTTATGGCCAACTATAACCTTGCCGGCGCCAAAAGCCACTACCTCGGTCTTCCTCAAACAGAATCCCCCTACTACCAACCCAACCCTCCTCCCCCCGGTCCACTCTTCACCACCCTCTCAAAGTGGAAGGACCCGTCTTTCAATGCCAACCAAACCTCCGCTTGGGGATTGCACATAACTGAGTCCTGCGATGTCCTCGTCTTCGGCGCTGGGCTGTATAGCTTCTTCAATAACTACGACACCCAGTGCAACGCGGTTGATCGACTCAACTGCCAATCTGAGATTCTCAATGTCGACTCCCAATCCAGTGTCGGTATCTACAGTTTGGCCACCGTTGGGACAACCTACCAGTTGAGCATCGATTCTTCTCCCGTTATCCCTGCCGCCGAAAACGGGAACGGTTTCTCTCGGACCGTCACCGCTTGGACCCCATAGCAGCAAACCAGTACCTTGTAGGAATGACCGTTACACTGAGGCGCACCCTTTGTTAGGTTATTCCTAACGCCCGCCATACTCCCCCTGTATTATTTTGTTGAACCGCCACACTCCTTTAGTAGTTCCGTCGTCGTGCAATGCAGAGCTGACCCAACATTTTCCGGTCGATTCCGGGTTGGTGCATGGTGCCCCAACCACACCGTCAAGTGCAGGAACGAGCTCGGGCCTTGGGTAAAACTCATTTCCCAGTACACTTATGGCAGTCCAGGGCTTTACACGGGGGGATTCGGACGTGGCGTTAATACATTGAGAGCTCTCGGGAAAATCTGGTTACACATCGAATTCGGGCTTCGAGGATCGATTCCCAACGTTTTGTATGGGTACAGTTACAATATCGATTTTCCATCCTGCGTCGTGAGAACCCTAGATCTTGGACAGGGAAACGCCGGCATCGGTGCCGCCCAAGCCCTCAACGAAGCGCTTCTCGGCCTCCTGGAAGTTGATGACGTTCCAAATGGCGTTGAGGTACTAGATTGCGGTCGTTAAAGGGACCCGATTCACGAGGAGCGAAAGGGGTGAAACTCACGTCGACCTTGACGTTGAGATACTGGAGGTAGAAAGCGTGCTCCCAGATGTCAACACCGATGATGGGGATCAAGTTCAAGAGAGGGTCCTGGTTAGCGGTAGTGGCGATCTCCAAACGCTTGGTGGTGGGGTTCAATCCCTATGCGCAAAGACGAGCCGTTATCGCTCGAACGTTATGTCAAATCTTAACTCAAGATCAAGCTCACAAGCCAGCCCCAGCCAGAACCCTGGATACCCGCAGTGGTGGTGTTGAACTCCTTTTTGAGAGCATCGAGGGAACCGAAGTCCTTGATGATGGCCTGGCTGAGGGGACCATCCTGCAAGGTACCGCCGGTACCACCGTGGGTGCTGGACTTTGCCAAATTCTTCCAGAACAAAGAGTGGTTGATGTGTCCTGCAATGTAACAATGAAAGGCAGATCAGCGACACAAGTTCGCCACGAGATCAAGTCCGATAAGGCGTCGGTAATGATCAGGAGCCAGATGTACAAGATACTGACCACCACCGTTGAATTTCAAAGCAGCCTGCAAGCCAACTCGCTCTTTGGCGGAGGAAGCTTTCTCGTAAGCCTGGGTCGCGGTGTTGAGGGCGTTGACGTAAGTCTGGTGGTGTTTCTTGTGGTGGAGCGTCATGATCTGCTCCGAGATGTAGGGCTCGAGAGCATTGTACTCGTAAGGCAAGGGTGGCAAAGTAAAAGTCATCTTAGCTCTCGGTGCTGTGTGGTGGATGGAAAAGAAGAGGGCTCGGGAGGCCAACTGGTTTATAAGTAGGTTGTCTTATCTAATCATTCCTTTCGTCATCACGGTAACTGACGTCACCCGACCCCTCCGCAAAAACGATCCCAGCCGATCCCAGCCAAATCTATGCGGGCAGAGTATCTCGAAGAGCAGCAACCGTCTCTCTCTGAATCCGAGCGAAGTGTTCCAGCAGTTCCTGATCAGGTAACATGGAGTGTTCAGCTGCCTGAGTGATTCGTGTCCGAAGCTGTGGGAGACGGAGGCGGAAAGCAGTATCAAGGTAAGCAACCAGGAGAAAATACCAGAGAGACGGCAGGAGGCGAAGGGAGAGACGAAGTGATCATTACTCGAAGAAAAATCTTCCTCCTTTGCGCTGTCCTCCCTGCCTCGCTAGAAGCTTTTTCAGCCGAGATTTTCTCCTCCATGAGTTCCGTAACCCTTGTTGCTTCGCTCAGAACATCGTCAGGAAGGTCAGCGAGTTTCGCTAGGTGTAAACCTAGAAAGAGTTGGTTGTTGGCCTATGCGCAAGTTCGGGTAAGAATATGGTTGGAACCATAGTTCCCAACGTCCCCCATCGTCCCGTCCATGATTCTTCACCGGCAGGTTTAACAGACTGGTCCTCAGATTGGGTCATTGCCATACCTGTGGTTAAACACCAGGCCGAATGTTGTTCCAGATGGTCGTGTACTCTGGGAAGGATTAGGGCGTGATGTTGCGGGATAAGACCTTTCGATATACCCGAACTGAGAGATGCATACTGGGCAAATGAAGGTTGAGCTAGGGTTGTGTACGGCAAGAGTGGAGGCGTACTTGACGACCGTCGGCTGTCGCGAAAGTGAAAGCGACAACTCATGGAAATGGCTTCAGGTACGGAAGCGTCACCGGCGGCCATATTTTCATATTTTCCAGTCGGAGGACGCACGTTGTGAAGAGGACGAAGCACTAGGAGACAGTCATCAGATTCTCGGTACAGCAGGAACAGGGACCGCTAACCTTCAACCTGATCAGCGCCTCCGCTATAGCGTGCGCAATTCCGACTCCTTCCTCTGGCGAGGTTCCCCTCCCAACCTCATCCATCAACACCAAGGACCTAGGGGTCGCAAGACCTACGAAAAATCCAGAAGTATAGCTGAAGCGCGAGGTCCGAACACGTACCAAGTATCATTGCACAACTTGCCATCTCGTTGGAAAACGTGCTCAAACTCTTCTCCATGTCGTCATCGTTTGAAAGTCGCGAGAGCAGGGAATCGTGCGCCCTACACAAACATTTCATTTTGTTTAACAGACTACGCGATCTTCGTTACTCACCCGAAGCTTGCATACTCCGCAGGAACAAAACATCCGCACATACCCATGATCGTCAGGAGTCCAACCTGCCTAAGGTACGTGCTCTTGCCTACGCACGCCGGCACCCGGTACCGGGGTGACAAGTTTGATCACTGTCTCGCCATCGTAACAGTGTTGCGCAAACCACGCACCTGACATGCTGCACCGGAGATCGAAACATCAGATGGCGGGATGGAAGGACACCAAGGTAACGGCAGTGGGAGCACAAGTACGATACTCAACTTGGGACCTCGAATCAGCTGGAACGTTGAAGAATCACAGCAATACGTATCATTGGGAACCAAGGCCCCGGCACTCTTTGCAATACCAAGGATCGGGTGTCGTCCAGCCTTGATCGCCAATGTTCCAGTGAACTCGGGCCGAACTGTGCGGGTATTCGAAAGATCGTCATAGACGTCAGCATAAGCGAATCAACTCAAGCATACTTCCGGGCGAGAAGAAGCCGGGTGGCCTTAGCGGGGAAACGAACGGACCGCAATTGTGCACTAGACGCATCGATATCAGAGAGAAGTCGACGGAACATGGAGGTTGCGCAATCGTCATTGATCGTTCGGGAGCCAGGGTTCGGAACACCGGAAGAGAAATCCAGAGCGTACGGGTGAGGGGGAGATCACGAACCCCCGGAACGGGGTGGGAGATAAAGATGGCAGGCTTACGGATGGAGGCGTGCGCAAACGACCACAGCATATCAAGTAATGCAACCTGGGACCGTCATCGATCAAATTGTCCAGAAGGTCACCAGACCAGGCTTACGGCTTCGGACGCCTTGTACAATGCGCCTATATGGCTGACTATGCCATCCACAAGTTCTCTGATGATTCTGCTAAAGCCCGTTAGGACATTCCGGGACCGAAGGCACAGTGGCGTAGACAACTTATCACTCAGGGACATCACTTCATCCAGTGCATCTTTCATCCTCGCATTTCGCTTTTTCTTTCGGTTGGTGGACAGTGGTGAGCACAAGGGTGGGAACGACCCCTGATCCCCAACGACAGACGCACCAAGTCCAGGGTTGAGAACACAACCCTGCCCTTCTTCTCCGTGACGTTTATGAACCCTGCGGGGAGCTCGCCCTCTACTTCCGACTTTTTTAATTGGAGGATGAAGCCGCTGTCCTGGTACACCAGAGCCAGTGGCAGTCCATGGACTTCTGACAGTTCTCGTCCAAGCTGGTAAATGTCAGCAATGTTCTCCTTGAACGTCTCTCGTGCAACGTCAAGTAACCGGTTGAAATTTGCCTCCGGGTTATTTCAGCCGAAGGTGCACCACGCGCATGAGCGAGTAGAACACTAACCTTAACCGCGAACACTCTGACAGTGACCGCACCGATACCCGTCTGCGGGCACTGTTTCAAAAGCATCAAGTGGGGGCGGAAGCACTTCACGCACCCTAGGAGGGCTCTGTACGTTTTCTTCGTTGAGGCTGCTGGCTATCAACGAATCTATGGCTCCAATCCGTTCGTCGCTGATCATCTACCCCGGCGGTCGAGAGTAAGCTTCACGGCTATAAAGGGCTGGACTCACGACAGAGATGATTTGCAGCAACATTGATGATGCGCTACGCAAGGAATCTCGCAGATCGGGCAGATTCTTGACGAGATTGCGAAGTTGCAACATCTGTGTAATACGTGTAACAATTAGAGTCGACGATTTCGCCGGGGTCTGGGGGTCGCAGGCGACGAACTATGGGAGGCTGAGCCGCGGATCGGAAGCGCAAGGAGGTAGTACTCACTGAAGCGACTAGTTTGTCCAGGTCGTGCTTTGCGAGCGTCTTGAGCGCTGATCGGACCTCGTTGAACATGTCCTCGGAACGTATAAGTTCTGGAGCCTCAGTGAGATTAACCACGTGGAGGGCGCATATATTCGACCTTCAACTGCATCGAGCCTGTCGTTTATGGATTTTTCGGTTGTGATTGGCGAGATTATATTAACTTTGAGAAGTCGAGCTGCCATGGGGGTGAACGTGTGGTTCATGACACTGAAACGTTGGGTTCAGCGCTGCTCATTGCCCTACTCCTCGTGGTGTCACGTACCCAAACAAAGAATGGTTCGATTTACGGTTACCCATGTTGCCCACAAGCTCAAGGTTCCGAATTGTCTCGGGGTCGATTAACATGGTTCCCTCGACGGGGGCGTAACGGATGCTCAGAGATCCGGCAGAGTACCGGACATTGAGCTTCATCTCCGAATACTTGAATAGGGCGCATAAGGCAGAGAGGGCATAATATCTGTGATTTTTGTTTTGAGTCTTGGCGCACACACGGAGGTCGTGAACAGCCAAACTTGGTGGAAGTCGAAAGAAGGGTAGTGGCTCTTTCTTCGTCGTCTAAGGCGAGTTGTGTGATAAACTGAAGCCCTGGGTGAACCGCGTGAGCAGTGGACGCCCGCTCAGACTCATGTCAGAAGACCCACCGACAGTCTCGTTCCAGTATCTCCTCTTCACGGGCTCGATCGGAACATCTTCAAATTCACCTTCGATGCATTCTATCAGCAGGGATGCCTTGGCATCAGACGAAGAGTGCGGAGAGATAAACGTGTCAGGGACGAGGACGAGAGATGGGTGGTGGATGTGCATCTGATGCAGCGTCTTGACATATGTGGGCAAGTCCGAGAGCTGGATTTAAGGGTGAGATGGGTTGGTATTGGATTATTTGGAAGGAACTCAGGGTGTATGCGCACCTGAACCATCGTCACTCTGCCGGTTTCAGGGTTCAAGGTCGCCATCCCGATCTCACGCGATATACCGCGACCTTCGAGGAGCGCAACGATGGAATGACCCTCTGGACGCGACGACGCGGATGTTTGGGGTCTAGCCGAGGTCGGACGCAGGAGAGGAGCCGTTACAGGGGCGGACGTGGGTCTTGCCATCGTAGACGATCGACGGAGCGTGGGGAAAGCGTGGGCGAACACCCTCGCACACAGTCTGGCAGACGACCGCACCGTCTACTCCTCCAATCCCCGCCCAGCCCGAAAGAGCTCCAGGCCAGGTCGTGGGTCCGAAATAGGAGGGGCGGGTGTCTTATTAAGATACAAGATAAACTGGCGAGTCACAACCCTCCAAGTCGCCTCCATCCCCTCTCATCTAGAACAAGAGAGAGTCCACGTACCCCACACTTCCTAACTCCATCCCGGAGGAGGCTCGAGTGTGGCCAAAGACAGACATCCGGCTGATGCCCATCTTCCATCTCCCCCCTGACAGAGGTCGTCTCCCCGATGGCCCCGATGGCCTCCACAGCCCACTCAGACCTTCTGACACCCTCCCTTATAGGAGACATCAGTTCGGAACCCTTCCGCACTTTCCTCTGCCAATCTGCTGGTGGAGATCTTGACGTCACCACGGTCTCACCAGTATGCAGGGGCTGGCTGATGAATCGCATCTAACCGGCAACAGTACGACATTGCACTCGTTAGCCCTCTTCCCTCGCGAAGTGATCTCTTGGGCTACCGCTCGATCCCATGTCACCGGACCATGTTTTTCATCGGCGTCTCCGTGATGGAATGCCTCAACCACCGATCACACCCACTCTTTCGTTCAGCTTGTTGAATGCCCCGGCAAATACGTACAAGCTGTCCCTTGATGAACCCCCCGAGTCGAGCTCACACATAGACAAATAGCCTCGTCTCAAAGTGATTCCGCTCCTCGAGGCACGTGTCCAGTTTTTATACCGTCCCGGATCGTTCATTCAAGGCATCCTAAATGGTTGCCAGAAATTACCGTAGGCTCTGCTCCCGTTTCTTGACAATGTCACTCCAGTCGTTTTCCATCCCCAGGGATCGTTGGGGGTCGTAATGAAGTCGATTGTCCTCAGGCAACCTAAGTTAGTCGAGCCCCACCTCGCACACCATCCGGGTTATCGATGGGCTATTCCCTCGGGGTTGTGGGCACCAAGGCTGGCCGATCTCCGGGTGTGGTACACGGGTTAGTTCCGACCTCGAGTTGGGTCATCCAAGAGTTTGGCTGACCTGACTTGTTTCAAAAGTTTGACACTTGTTACCCACGTCATAAACACCAGTACCGTATTGGGGTGTCCTTTGGCGCGGCATCGGTGTCAGGTGGGCTATTCGTCCCACAGCTCGCTATTTCCGATCCAATATCTGTCCATCAGGCTCATTTTCTGGCCTTCCGGTGTACGGCATTTCCTTCGCGAGCGGTACCAGAGGGTACCCAGGGTTGGCCTGGATTTTTGTTCGTTTGAAAAAACTCCTCGCGATTCACCTGTTTCAACTCACCGTCGTTCACTGTAACAGATCCTCGAGGATTGTGCAACCGTTGGGGCTGGAATTCACCTACCTGAGTGGGGCCACTTGCCGTTTCTCCTCATACAACAGAAAATTCACGTCCGGGTTGATTCGCCCTCCCCAAGAGCAGCGATGGTGGATTTCCACCCGACTGCCAGCAGGCTCTTGACTCCGAACGAATAGGATGTCGTTATCTCGACTAAAAGTACGGAACGTGGATCATTTTTACGGACCACATGACCGAAACCTAGCCCCAAATCTTCTCCCAAACCGCACGACAACTCCCCCGTGAGAGGGAAACCCCTCGGATTCCGTCATACTAAGCTGGCCCTTCTAGACTGACATGTAATGCATGGAGTATGCGCTGCGTCAATGCGACGGTATCAAGCAACCCTCTCCCCCAGGTTTGGCCCCACATGAGTCTTGTACTGCTCTCCGGACCCCGTGAGTGGCATTCCGGCCCGGGGGTCGCCAGAATGGTTGATCAACCTCTTTCCCTCGACTACAGCGCAGTACCTTTCTTGCCATCGATTACCCGGGGGTTAGTATTAAATTTCCACCAAGTGGACCGCTGCCACTGACCCTCGAGTTTCTCATAGATTTGGTTATTCGATCACTATTTCGAACTCGGTTCCACCCTTACGTGTTCGTTAGTGGGTCCTTTTTGAGCTTGGTGACGAGGTGGGCAACGTAAGACCCACAACATTGCCTGTTGCTCCGTCCGCCATGAATGTGGCAATCGTGCTGTTGTTCCTCGCAAGTTCCGACAGGCGAGGCCCCGTTGGCCATTCATCCTTCGGACCTCATTTTCGTTGACATGTCGGACGGGTCCGGCGGCGCCAAGTATTTTGAAACTTTCCCCTGCATCGCTGGGTGCGTTGTTGCCTCATAAGGGTTAACCAAGTGAGCTGTTTGATTTTTGATCGCTGATGATGGGTTCTTTGGGGCGTGCCTTCGGCATGAAATCATTATCGGCGCTTTCATAGGGCTGAACAATAATCTGGCCGGACAGCAAAGAGAGGAGCGAGCACGGTCGTGCCCATCGGGATCGTAATCTTTTTTGGAGCGATCTCGTCCAATGCCTACGGGGCGCAAGACAGTCTGCGATGGATCGTTGGACGTAAGTGTGATGAACCGCTTGGTTGCCGCTGTGTGGTTCCCGCCCAGACCTCGCCTCTGATGTCATACCCTTCTTTTGCGATCTAGATGGAATCGAACTAATATTTGCGTGGATTGGGCTGGTCGTGTTGCCGATTATCCCCTTTACGTACAAGGGAATCAATGCACGAAGGGATGCTGTCATGAGAGAGACAGGCGAGAAGGGTGGCCTGTAGTATTCTGATCACGAGCTGAGACGGATGGGTGATAGGGCACCGGATTTCCGCTGTGCACTCTAACGTCAAGGGTCCCTTTCAGTTTTGGATCGGTCTCGAAGGCTCACCCAGCACTTTGGCCAGCTTGCCACTCAGCGTTCCACCGGGGGGCGTTTTGTCAGATGCTGCAACCGCGTGCCGGGTTAGGATTAGACGGCCAGGGGAGTCGAGAGGGATTTATTAACCCCCGGTCCATCATCCGTTTTCTCTTGCTCTTCCCCCTCCATCCGTACTTGTCCACCTGTCCCCTTCTACGAACGAAAGAACCTGTACTTCTACCCCCTCTACACACACAAAATGGCCCCATACACCGCCCCCGCCCAGGTACAACTTCTTCCCTCCTGGGATAACGGTCCATATTCTCCTGTCCTCGACGTCGACGACCGTTACCCGACACTTGAGCCTTCCGACGATCAGTACAACGGACCTTACATTCCGAGCGTCCTCCCGTCGGCAAGCGCAGCCACCAGCCTCATTCGATCACCCAACAGGCATTCCTGGTCTTGCCACCCTTCGGACGAGCACCAGCGGTGTTGCGATTCGGGGGCAAATTCTCCGCAATACCGACAGATCCCGTACACAGAGGGCGACTACGTTTATTCTCCGGATGGCTATCTCCCCTCCCAGCATTCACCCAACGACCAAGTTAGTTCCTCTACGTCCACGTTTCGGCCAGTTCGGTTGATGTTCGAGGCGATTTCTCTTCTGTTTAGTACTACTTCCCCGATGGCGTCCCACTGTCCGGTCCAAACTCTGCCGCGTTCCAAATGGACGAGAAGGATCCGTCCCTTACGCTGCTCTACTCTCGAGGAAGGCCAATAGGGTGCCGGGAGGAGAGCTTTGAACCCTCCTCTAGGTCTTCGAGCTCCATGTCCCATTCACACTCATCCCTCGATTCCGACGAGCCCATCTCACAACCACCTCCACCACCGCCGACCACGAAGACGTCATCGAATCACCGGCGCGGTTCACTATCAAAGGTTCAATGCACCTTCTCATACTACGAGCCATCGAGGCACGCGGATGCCAAATCTTTGCTGATGAAGCGCAAGCCGGCTATGGCTTGTCTGTTCTGCCGGATGAGGAAGATCGCGTGTGCTCCCCCTGTTCTACCCGAGACTCGCTGCAAGTACGTTTGATTTCCCCTCGGATAATCCATCCCAACCCTGGCATCACATCGTACTAATCAACCTCGCTATCACGCTCTCTGTTTGGCCGCGCACCGCCTGTGACGTCTTGTCTTGCGGTCTCACTCTCTCGTCGTTCGGTCGTGTCACACAGTCAATGTGCTAGACGTGAAATCGCTTGTGAATACCCCAAGGAGTCGAAGCGGGGACAATATAGACGGCAACAGTACCTAGAACGTGTCGGGAAGGAGGTCGCAGAGAAAATCGCCGAAGTCGAGAGGCTCGCTGCCGATGTTGAGCACAACGGAGGCAACGCCGCTGAAGCCCAAGGGCACGTCGGGAGTGGCCGCCCAGTGGGCGGGCGCAACCGCAGGCTCTCCTCTGCCTCACAGCCTTATTGACCCACCGGTGATACTCTCCATGCACCGTACACCATATTCTCAAAAAAATGCCAGTGAGGTACCGTCTTGACGACTCCGACCTCTTGACCCGATATTTGATTGTAAGCGGCTCAAACGGACATTTCTTATTTCCCCTCCTCTCCTTGCCGCAACCATGTCTTTTTATCCTTTTCTGTCACTACGTCGGGATATTTCATTTGTTTTGTGGGCTATTTTGTGTGTGTACAACAGGGCAGATACGCACGTTCACCTCCCCCAGAATTGACATCTGTATCAATACTTGAACTCGTCGGACGATGGTGAACGCCTTCCGTTCCCCCAAGATTTCTCCAAGCAGTCGGTGACGGCACCTGAGAGTATCCTATCGCAGTATCTTCCCATCAATCACATTTCTGGGGATTTAACGCACGGCGAGGGGGAGGACCCCCTAATTTGACACCGAGGCATTCACTGGAACAAAGATGTGCTCCCTTAAGCGCCGACCCCAGCGGTTGTGACCACCTGGAGGAAACTAACGAGCCAATGTTCCCTTGGCCATCAAACTGATCTAGCGAATAGAAATATGCTGAATGCGTGCTCCCTTGAGGGATTGGGGCGATGAATGAGGAACGAACGAGGGCCCACGTCGACCAATAGAAGGCGTGCGACCGGTTGGACGAACCGGGTTGACCCTCTCCCGTCCGTGGGCGTCCGCATCCTCCGCCAACCGGCTATGACGTATTTCCCCGCACCCGTCCCTTGTGTAAAAGCAAAAAAAAAAGCGAGCAGGTCCCGCATTGAACGTCCTGGTCGGAATTCGTAATTGGCCTTGTGGATTGTAAACGCGGAGGCTGTTTTAGTCGTAAACGCTCGTGATCCGCTTTTATTCTACATCCGAGTTGTAAGGAACCAAATGGCGAATGAAATGGGAGCAAGCAAGGAGGAATTGGCGTGCACATGAGGACTGGGTGTCATGGGTCACAAGGCCCCCTGCAGGGGTTATTGAGACCGTAATCAATCCCCATCCACCCCGCATTCAAGAGAGACATTACCCCCACTTGTCACCACACTACGTGTAGCGGAAGAGGGCTCTAGACTCCCCACACGCCGAACCACAGCTGCGAGTACAGATCACATCTGCCCAAGTAGAAATCCAGCACTCTGGCTCACAGAAGTTTCGCACCTGCCCGGAACTGAACTATGTCCGAACTTGAAATATTCGGCATGTCCCCGGAAAGGCTGGAAATCAGGGGGGAGTTTCGGGTTGGAGAGTTGGGCGAGCCTGAGGTTCTCGAACTTCAGACCGCCTGCTTTCATTACGGCCGACCAACACGGCATCTGAATCCCCAACTATCTCCGCCGCCTCCATTTGGTAAAGAGAACGGAATAAAAGAGAGATCCGACGAACGAGAGATCAGCAGCGGCCGCGAAAGTAAACGCATTAGTGGGTAACCACTCTCTGGCTCTTTGGGGATCAATGTAGAGAGCAGCTGGGAACCCGAGGGATTGTCCCTCGTAAATTCGGAAATGAAAGCCTAGCCTTATGCGTCCCGGATTCCAAAGAAAAACGCTGTTCGACTCGAAGTTCCACTCTCGCAAGCTAAGTAAGAACGTGAGATCTCTGATAGAAAGCTGTGGGGGTGCCGGCAATATAAATTGGCACAGCCGCACACGACCAAAGGAGGTTGGTCCCGTTCTAGTCCCATGCCGTAGGCACCAGATGGGTGGTGAGGTCCCTCGATTGATTTTCAAGGAACTTCCGGCAGAAATGTTTTGTCGATGTGGAGGGTAGAATGTACCGTAGAAGTTTGCCTGAGAAAACTGCCATCGCAGAATTGACAGAACTGAGATGGTGCGGTCTGGGAGAATTCAAAAAGTCATTGAAGCGACGCGCCTTCGGGCTGCAACGTTGTCCAGGGCAGGGTACGGTCTGACGAGCTCGAGGGGTCCAGAACCAAGCCGGACACTTCTCAGGACAAATTACTTACTGAGAGCACCATGAAGGCGTCAGAGTCACACGCCAAACCATGCACGGTCACCGACGTCAGAATGGTCATGCGACCCCCCTGCGGCTCGCGAACTTAGTTACCGAAGTGCCGAGCACCGACAGGACGTTGGTCCCACGGGCCGCTGCGCGGTTTGACGGGCGACCTGGCATCCAGATCCGGGATAACGAGAGGGATAACGAGAGGAACCGTGGCAGCATGGGGTTTCGGATTGGCTGGACGTGCCATCCGCCTCGCGTCGCCGCTGAGATTCGACGGCGACAATCAAACGCGAAGAGCGCCAGATGAGCATCGGTCATCCATGCACTCATCCTCGTAGAGTGGAGACCCGCTGTTCCAATCAAACATCAGCATCAATTCCATAATTCGGATCGGACTTCGGCAGGACAAAACGTCTAGATCTCTTTCTCGGCCGACGGGAGCGAGACGGGTTTTGAAATGTGGGCCGCAGAGGCCAAGAGGTGTGAGTAAAAAGACGATTCGGAGGGGAATGCAACGCAGGCCGCGTGCACCCTGGGGTGACAAAGGCAGCGGGTGTACGCATACTGCAAATGGAATCGCCGTGCCGTTTCCGTCGAGAGATGGTGCCCCCCTCGATTTCGAGCCAGCGATGGCCCGAGACACGCGCGGAGATGAAAGATACCACTGAGCTCCCGGACCCCCAATTCCGCGTTTTCCAATCTACTAAATTGCCTTGCGACCCCAGGCCTCATGGCATGAGTAAACTAACTTCCGTGACATCGATCAAGAGTCTCATCTCGCTTGACTTTGATGAAAATCTGGGGTAGTTTTGTATTGGATGTGGGGCGAGGTGGGTGGGCTAAACCGTTTCTGCGCAGCCAATTCAGGTCCACGCGTCGGGTGTTAAAGGCAAAGCGAAGCGGTGGGGAAAAGCTGAAGCGCTGAGGAACGGTCCATTCGTATGCCGGGACAGCATTCAGTTCGGTATCCCTCTAGAATTCGACTACAGCTGGACGGTGAAGGGGAAGCCAATTGTCCATCGGGTGGGGAAACAAGAGGGAGACGGGGAGAAACTACCTACCGTGCTAAGAAATAGGTGAACGAAGTGTAAAGGTAAAAGTATCCGTGGAGCAATGAAAGAATGGACAAGAGTTCAAGTTGAGAATAGATACAGGTCCGAAAGTGATGGGGGAATAAGTGAGGTTGTAAGTAATTGGGAGGGGGATATGCCAGGGGGAGGGGAGAATATAGACGATGAGAAGTGATGAATATGATCAGATCGTGGCAATGCCAAACGAGTTGCGGTCCCTATGTAAGGGGGGGAACAGAAAACAAGCACGAAAGCAAACACAGAAAGGATGTGTCCCAAGTCAGATGCGCCATTGTCGGAAGAGAGGTACCGTATTTGAATATCCAGACGTGGTCATACAACTTGCACGCAGGACGAGGCCAGTCGGGAGGAGGGTCGTGGCTGGGGCTGTGTCGTCGTCGTCGTCATCGTCGTCGTAGGTTTTGGGGGTGACCGTGGTCGTCGAGGGGGATAAGCCTACAGTGCATCGGTGAAATGACAGGAGGAATCAGCCACCAAGGCACAGAAATATCAAATGGGATGTGAAGAGCGCACATGTCGTGACATTATAAGCTTTGCCATAGAGATCGGTGGTCTCTGCTGTCGTGGTTGATAAAACGGTACGGGATTCCTGTACCCTCGTACTCCGGGGTCATTCTGTACAGGCCAAACGAGCTGGTGGTGGGTCTGGAGGACCATTGAGCGGGCGGCGTTGGCAACAGCCTCCTCTTCTTCAGCATCTCTCCCCAGCAACGCATCCACCAACCACCACCCTCTTCTGGGCGCGTCTGCTGACGAGGACTGTGAAGCCGACTTTTCTGCGAGCTGGTCCTGTTCTTGAGGTTCGCAAAACTCCTTATCTCCAACCCCCAACACACACGAGGAGGTGGAGTGGGTGCCCGCCCTGGAGTGGCGCAAGGACCTCACCACGTGTAGTGACAGGCAGAACAGGACCGCTGCGCACAGTGACAGGAGTTGGACGTAGGTCGGGTGAAATCCTGTGGGTGTCAAAAGGCCTGAACTGCGCTCGAGGTCGACTGGTACGTGTGTGCGCACTTCGACCGGTGGTGGGGTCATTTCGAGGGAGACCTTCGTGCCGCTTGTACCGAGGCCCAGTGAAAAGCCCGAGGGATGGGGACTGCTGGAAGTCGCTGGTCGTCCAGGGGCGGGTAGGTGGGGGACGGAAGAGGAATGAGAACGGTGGCAGTACCGGGACCCAGCTCACCGCTCGGCAGAATCGGGGGCGAAGCGACTGATAGAATTCCCTTTTTAGGAAGTGCCATCAGAGACCGTAACCAGCCCTCCCCGTTCGGCCGCCCAGCGAACGCCCCATGAGGAGCGCGGAATATAGGTGCTGATATCAACGGGAACGGTCGTCAAAGTGGGTTGTAGCCCCCAAGGTGCTATAGTAGAGAGTGGGCGACCCGCGCCTTCAACGCCCCGATATAGATCTGATGTCCAAAGGGAGCGAGACTCGTCGCATGCAGATGGTGACACAAGTGAATGAGATGAGGTCAGAGTGACCCTCATCCCTCACGTGAGGAGAGAGAATTTTAATCGCACATTTGTGGGAACGGCTTCGATGTGTACGCTAATTGTCCACTCCAAGTCCATCCCACGACCGTACGTGAGCTGTGATCGTCCCCTCCCTGAATATGGGCCATCATCCTAAAGAAAGATCACGTCTCGTTGCTAACCCTGGAACGATACACCGGTCTTGCTAGTCTCCGCCAATCCGCCGGCAGCAAAGCCCGTTCCTATGGAAGAAGCCAGTCGATGATATGAGCCACCTAAAATCGATTGGACAGCGATGACAAAAGATTCTGACCTTCTCTTTTCAATTCTAGGATGTCGACCCCAGCCTTAACCTCGTGATCGCATACTACGCATTGCTTCGAAGGGTGGACCAGTTCGTCCACGCAGGTTTTGCAAACGACATGGAAACAGGGCTTCATTACTGGGATCGCGATCATCGTAAGGCGGTAGTCCCATCATCCGGTCAAAGCACTCACAGAATATCCTACTGCTGTTGGTCAACTCCTTCCGACATGAAGGGCAAATGGGGTTCTCCGCCTCTTCCGCTTTTCGTGGGTTCGGCACCTCTTCAGTGGGAGCGGTCGGTCTCGGTTGTTTATGCCACTGTAGGTCAACCGTCGATGGGTAGGAAAACCTCACGCTGGTAAGGTCTTTCTTCCTATATAAGGCGTTGAGAAGGTGCGAATTTTGCGGTGAGTGACATACGAGAGTTTGTGAGATGGGATACCACCGCGACAAGTGGTCTGCAGCTTGATTTCCGTCAGCGACCTCGGTGGCCCCTTAGAGGTGTAGGTAGGAGTGAGGGACGGCAACCAGAAGTCGGGCAGTTTGGCGCGGAGGGCTTCAACCTGTTCCTTCTCTAGCTGCAAGAGGGCGTCTTCCTCGGCTTCGCGGGCGAGACGCTCAACCTCGGTAGTATCGAACTCGAACTTCCGTTTCCTTCCACGGCCTACATAATACGATTAACCCATCTGGAGGGGACACACCGCAGGGGGTGACCTACTAGAATCGATCGTCGAAGGCATGGTCGTGCCTGGTGTCGGTGTGGAGTCCGCCGATTTGGCCGATAATCCCAGATGGGTTTTCTCGAAGTCTTTCAGGACGCGTTCTCGAGCAGCTTCTACCGCGCGTTTCTTCTCTTCTTCAGCTTCAGCTTTCAAAGCAGCCAACTTGGCCTTCTGCTTCTTGATATCGCGACTCTGTGTGACTTCAAAGCCTCAGTATTCGGTGGTACGCGCGGCATCCACGATTGGTTTCCATGGACGCACGAAACGAGCAACGCACCCAAGTCTGTGAAAACGCATTCGGTACAGAATAGATGCCCTTCGCTGCAGGCTAATGGGGTGCGTGCTCGTTCGAGGCAGAGGCAGCACGCGTTAAACAGCCGCATCGATTCATTTCCAAGTCTTTGTCGCTTCGTTCCGTAGTCAAGCTTCTTGTACTCTGCGTAGGAGAAAACTGAAGACGCGGTGTTGTTTTTGGAGTGTTTTGTCATGATGGTCGTGAGCTGGGGGTTAGCGTTTCCGGAGCAAGTCCCACGGGTACTCACACCTCC
>Ga0307516_10001925_pt1 | contig 28437 bp, 24 predicted proteins | sample 19_EM_MG_FD_203310 | JGI IMG/M metagenome (GOLD analysis project Ga0307516, IMG submission 203310) | Populus trichocarpa ectomycorrhiza microbial communities from riparian zone in the Pacific Northwest, United States - 19_EM | ecosystem: Host-associated > Plants > Roots > Unclassified | place...
CCGCCCACCTGCCAGTTGGTGCGCAAGCCCGTGCTCAGGAAGTACACCGGCATCACGGCCAGCAGCACGTGGTGGCGCAGGGCGTCCATCTGCTTCTGGTCGAACCAGTGGGCGTCGAGCACCGCGCCGGCCAGGAACGCGCCGAGCATGAAGTGCAACCCGGCCCAGTCGGCACCGAGCGCGCAGGCGGCGAGCCAGATCAGCCCGGCGTACCAGCGGTCGCGCTCCGGCATCCACACCATCAGCTTGCGAACAATGGTGCTGGCGACCGCGAAGGCGAGCAGGAAGCCGGCCTGTTTGCCGACCCGCTCCCAGTCCATCAGGATCAATGCGAGCACACCCCAGATCGCGATGTCGTCGAGGCTTGCGTAACGCAGGATGCGCTGGCCAACGGGCTGGCGCAGCACGTCGAGTTTTTCCATCAACAGGATCAGGATCGGCAGCGCCGTCACGGCACACGCCATGCCGATGCCGACCACGAACTGCCAGCCCAGCGCCTTCGGGCCGACCCATCCGGGGTACATCAACAAACCTGCGCCGACGACCGCGCCGAACGCCAGCGGCACGCCGAGCGCCAGGCCCGCCGTGATGCCGCTCTCGACGCGGTGCTGCCAGGCCTTTTGCAGATCGAGTTCGATGCCGGCGATCCACACGAAGATCATCACCGCCCACCACGCGATGCCGTTCAGGCTCTGCGTCACCGGCGCGCTGAAGACGAACTTGTAGTAGTCGGGGAAGGCCGCGCCGAGCACGCCGGGCCCGAGCAGGATGCCAGTGATGATCTGCACCACCACCAGTGGCGCGAAGTAGTCGGTGCGGCCGAACCGCCAGATCAGGTAGGGCAGCGTGAAGATGATCAGCATCGCGATCAGGAAGATTTCTGTGGTGCTCATGGGGGTACTGCGGAGGGCTGCAGGAGCGCAGCGGGATTCGGGCCCGGTCGGGCGGGCGGGAGTTTGCCATGCGCGCAGCGCTGTCCGTAAACTGGCGCTTGCGCTCATCGGCCCTGCCACCGAGTTCGATTCGAGGAGACAAAGATGCGTCACCAAAGCTTCGCGCCGCGCCTGCGCCCGGGCGCGTGGGTCTTGTTCCTGCTGGTCTGCCTTGCGCCGTTCGCGCAGGCCCAGCGTTTGCTCGAACCGGCCGAATACCTCAAAGACCCGAAGTTCCAGGCGCTCTACGTCAAGTCGCTCGGCGCCAAGGCAAAGACGCCCTGGCTCGCGAAGATGGACGGCCCGGCGCCGACGACCCGCAAGGTCCGGGTCGTGGGCAGCGAGTACGTGCTGGCGGCGTTCTGCAAGAACCACGATTGCGCCGACAACAACGCCGTGCTGCTGTACGCGGCCGAGCGCAGCGAACTCTACGGAACGATCTTCGAGAAAGGCAAGACCACCGTCATCGGCGAGCCGCCGCCGGGCCTGGCCATCGAGCTGAACAAGATGTGGAAAAAGGAGTGGCGCCAGCAGTAACGGCCCTCACTCCTCCCACTGAAACCGCACGATCGCCAGCGCCGTGAAGACGGCGCTGAAACCGAGCAGCACCACCACGGGCATCACTGCCGCTTCCATCGGCAGGCCGCGCCAGGTCATCGCGTCGAGGCCGTCGATGGCCCAGCGGGTCGGCACGAAGAGCGAGATCTTCTGCAGCCAGGCCGGGAAGATGAACGACGGCACCCAGGCGCCCCCCAGCATCACCAACAACAAGGTCGCCAGGATCGCCAGGCCGCGGGTGGCTTCGGGCGTTTTGCCCAACGCAGCGATCAACAAGCCGAAGCTTGCCGTCAGCAGCGCGAAGGCCACCAGCACCGCCACGAAGCCGATCACGCTGCCGTCGATGCGGACTTTAAAGATGGCCATCGCCACCGCGTAGATCACCGCGAAGACGATCAGCGCGATCAAGGCCGTGCTCGCGATGCGGCTGCCGAGCAGCTTGCTGCGCGACAGCGGCGCGGCGCGCAGCCGCTTCCACAAACCGAGGCGGCGCATCAGCAGCAGGCCGACGGCCATGTCCACGCCCATCAGCAGGATGAACTGCACGCCCATGCCGGCGAACGCGTGCGCGTAGCTGTTGTAGTGGGTCTCGGGTTTCGAGCTGGCTTCGACTTCGCGGGTGGTGAAGGGCACGCTGAAGGTCGGCCCGCCCGCCGCGGCCGATGCGGCCGACGCCGCCCCCGATGCGGGCGTGGAACGCTCCTGCACTTTCGCGATGGTGTCGAACATCGTCACCAGTTCGTCGCGTTGCCCGGCCGGCATCTGCGGGTTCTTCAGCACCTGCTCGCGCATGCCTTTCATCACCGAGCCCGAGCCGCTGAAGGCCGACTGGCTCACCGTCTGCATCACGTGCTGCGCGAGCAGGCCGCGCACCAGCGGCAGCACCATCGATTGCGACGGGTCGTAGTTCAGCACGATCTCGGGCTTGTCCTTGCCGCCGAAGAGGGCGTTGCCGGCCTTCGCGCCAAAACCCGCAGGCAGCGTGACCGACGCGCGCAGCTTGCCGGCCTTGACCTGCACGAGTGCATCGGCCTCACTGGCTTCACTCAGCGTGAGCGCGGTGTCGGCGCGCATCGACGCGATGACCTTGCCCGACAGCTCGCTGTGGTCGAGGTCGGTGATCGCGACCGGAATGTTCGCCGCCTTGTTGTCGCCGCCGCCGAACAGGCTGCCGAAAAATGCCGCGATCAGGATCGGCGCCAGGATGCTCATGATCACCGAGCGGCGGTTCGAGAAGTACAGCACCAGGTCTTTGCGCACCAGCGCGTTGAAAGCGTTCATGTCTTGATTCCCTGTGATGTTCGGTCGTGCTTCAGTCGCGCAGCTGGCGCCCGGTGAGGGCGAGGAACACGTCTTCGAGGTTGGCGCGGCCCGAGCTCAGGTGCCGCACCGACACACCGCTGGCGCTCACCGCCTGCAGCACCGCGCTGGCGCTGCGCGTCAGGTCGTCCAGGCCCACGCTCAGCGTGCCGGAATCGAACTGCACCTGCTTCACGCCGGCGATGCGTTGCAGCGCGGCGAGATCGGGGGTGCCGTCGATGTCGATCGCCAGCGTCTGTGCGGCAGGCAGCACGCGCAGCAGTTCGGGCAGCGTGCCGCTCGCGACCACCTTGCCGTGGTCGATGATGACGATGCGGTCGGCCAGCCGCTCGGCCTCTTCCATGTAGTGCGTGGTGTAGACCAGCGCCTTGCCGGCCCGCTTGAGCGCTTCCAGGTTGTCGAAGATCGCGTTGCGGCTTTGCGGGTCGACGCCGGCGGTGGGCTCGTCGAGCAGCAGCACGTCGGGGTCGTGCACCAGCGCACAGGCGATGTTCAGGCGGCGTTTCATGCCGCCGCTGAAGGTGGCGGGTTTGTCACGCGCGCGGTCGGCCAGGCCGACCATCGCCAGCACTTCCATCGCACGCTTCTTGAGCGTGGCCTTGGGCAGGTTGTAGAGCGCGCCGAAGAGTTCGATGTTGGCCAGGGCCGGCAGGTCTTCGAACAAGGCCAGGTCTTGCGGCACCAGGCCGATGCGGCGCTTGAAGCCGAACTCGTCGGCCGCCAGCGTCGTGCCGCCCACGGTCACCGAGCCGGCGTCGGCGTTCGTCAACCCGGCGATCATGCCCACCGTCGTCGACTTGCCCGCGCCGTTCGGCCCGAGCAGGCCCAACACCTCGCCGGCGTGCGCCGAGAGCGACACATCGGCCACGGCTGTGCGTTCCCCATAAGCCTTGCGCAACCCTCGCGCTTGCAGCACTTCGTTCATTCACCGCTCCCTCAAGTCCAAAGTGAGGGCGATGCTAAGGGGCGAGGATGGCGCCGCGTGCGGGCTGCGACGAATCGCCGGGCCGGCGGCGTGAATGGTGAGCTTGCGGCGCGAACCGGCGGTCGCGGTCGACCTGCACGGCGCCGGCCGTCACAGCGGCGACCCCAGTCGCCGCTATCCTGCTGCGGGGCGACGCGCTGCGCTGCCGCCCGAGGAACCACCCCATGCGCCAGAAACGAAAAACGCACTCAAGGCCCGCTTCGACTTCAAGCTTCGCCACATGGCGAAGCCGAATGTTGTGCGCTGCGATCGCCGGCCTGGCGGCCACTGTTGCGCCGGTTCAGGCGGCCGGCGGCCACCACACGGTCGACGATGCGGCGCTGCTCGAACCCGGCCAGTGTCAACTGGAAGTCTGGTTCGAGCGCGAAGCCGGCAACGCGCGCTCGCTGCTGCACGCCGGGCCGGCCTGCCGCGCCGGGCCCGTCCAACTGGGCTTGGCGCTTGACCGTGAACGCAGCGACGCAAGCCCAGCGACGAGCAGCTTCAGCGCACAGCTCAAATGGGCCCGGCCGCTCGATGAGCGCTGGAGTGTCGGGGCCGTGTTGGCGCTGGCCGGGCAGGACCGATCACCACGCTACGTCGGCAGCACCATCGTCATCCCCGTCACCTGGAAAGCGACCGATACGCTGCTGGCGCATCTCAATGTCGGGCGCGACTTCCGGCATCGACAACGCGATCTCAACCGGGCCGGCCTGGCGTTGGAATGGGCTCCGCTGGAAACCGGGTCCTTGGTCGCCGAACGGTACTGGGAAGGCGGGGCTCATTTCCGGCGTGTTGGAGCGCGCTGGGCGCTGACACCATCGACCAACATCGACCTGAGCCAGGCGCGCGGCCTGCACGGCAGCGCGCCGGCCTGGTGGACGCTGGGGCTGAGCTGGACCTTCGAACGCTGATGTCCCTACAAGGCTGAACCATGACCATGACTTACGGCGCCCATCTGCACGGCCTCATTTGTGGCTACCTCTTCGCTCCGGCGGAGGGTGGCAGGCCGCTCGGGCTGGCGGAGGCGATCGAGTGGCTGCAGGCACCGCAGACCGAGGCCCCGGCGGAGTTCATCTGGCTGCACTTCGACCTCACCGATGCTTCAGCGCAGGCCTGGATGAAGACCCATCTGGCGCTGGCGCCGGAGTTCTTCGAAGCGCTGCAACAGGGCTCGCGCTCGACGCGCATCGAAGATGCCGAAGACACGCTGATCGCCGTCGTCAACGATGTCGCCTACGAATTCGCGTTCGACCCGTCCGAGATCGCCACGCTGTGGATGAGCGTCAGCCCGCGCGTCGCCATCAGCGCGCGGGCGCACCCGCTGCGCTCGATCGATCGTTTGCGCGAGGCCGTCAAACAAGGCGCGCGTTTCGGCTCGTCGGTCGAACTGCTCAACCACCTGATGAACGACCAGGGCGACGTGCTGGTGCGCATCGTGCGAGAGGCCACGCTGAAGGTCGACGGCATCGAAGACAGCCTGCTGCGAAAGCGGCCTGCGCACCAGCGCGCCGAGCTCGGCAAGCTGCGGCGCGTGCTCGTGCGCCTGCAACGGCTGCTCGCGCCCGAGCCGGGCGCCTTGTTCCGCCTGCTGCGCCAGCCGCCACCGTGGATCGCGGCCCACGACCTCGATGAGCTGCGCCAGTCGACCGAAGAGTTCTCTCTCGTGTTGCGCGACCTCGCCGCCTTGCAGGAACGGATCAAGCTGCTTCAGGAAGAGATCGCCGCGCAGGTGAGCGAGCAGACGAATCGAAGCCTGTTCACCTTGACGATGGTGACCGTACTGGCGCTGCCGATCAACATCACCACGGGCTTCCTCGGCATGAACGTCGGCGGCATTCCGTTCGCGAACAGCCCGACAGGTTTCTTCACGGTCGTATTCATCGTTGTCGTGTTCACGGCCGCCGCAGGCTGGTTCGCATTCCGGCGCAGGGATTAGCGAAGATGGTCTTGCGAGGCCGCCAGCGCGTCGCGGCGCTGCTGCAGGAAGCGCCGCACCGCCGGGTCGGCTTCCAGGCCGATGGCCCGCTGGTAGGCTGCGTCGGCCGACTGCGCAGCGCCGGTGCGCGCGAGCAGGCCGGCGCGTGCGGCCCAATACGGCTGGTAGTCCAGCAGGCGCGCGTCGTGGCCGATCGTGTCGAGCGCGGCCAGGCCGGCGGCCGCGCCCTGGGTTTCGGCCAGGGCCACGGCGCGGTTGATCGCGACCACCGGTGAGCCGGTGAGCGCGGCGAGCGCGTCGTAGAGCTGCACGATCGCGGCCCAGTCGGCTTGCCCGGTGCGACGCCGGATCACATGCGCCGACTGCACCGCCGCTTCGAGCTGGTAGCGCCCGATCGCGTCCAGCCTGCTGGCGCGCAGCAACAAGGCTTCGGCGGCATCGATCAGGCGGGTGTCCCACAAGGTCGGGTCCTGTTCGGTGAGCGGCACATAGCCGCCCTCGGCATCACGCCGCGCGCCACGGCGTGCCTGGGCGTGGAGCATCAAGGCCAGCAGGCCCAGCACTTCGGGTTCGTCGGGCATCAGCGTGGCCACCAGCTCGCCGAGCCAGATGCCTTCGTCGGCCAGGTTACGGCGCCGTGCTTCGGTGCCGGCGGGGTCCGACCAGCCTTCGGTGAACGCGGCGTAGATCGCTTCGAGCACCGCGTCGAGCCGCCCCGGCAGATCGTCGTGTTCGGGCAGGCGAAACGGAACGCCGGCGCGTTTGATCTTGGCCTTGGCGCGCACCAGGCGCTGGCCCATCGTGGCCGGCGCCACGAGGAAGGCCGACGCGATCGCCGCCGCGTCGAAGCCGAGAATGGTCTGCAACATCAGCGGCGCCCGCACGCTCGCTTCGATCGCCGGGTGCGCGCAGGCGAACATCAGCAGCAGCCGGTCGTCGGGGATCGCGCGCTGTTCGTCGGCATCGCTGGCGAGGTCGGTGAGCAGCAGCAGGTCGAAGGCCGCGTCGTCGTGTGTCTTGCGGCGCCGTGCGGCGTCGATCAGCGAGCGCTTCGCCGCCGTCATCAACCAGGCTTCGGGGCTGTCGGGAATGCCGTGCGCGGGCCAGTCGCGCAGCGCCGATTCGAACGCGGCCGAGAGCGCGTCTTCGGCCGCCGCCACGTCACGTGTGCGTGCCGACAGAAACGCGACCAGCTTGCCGTAGCTGCGCCGCGCGGCCGCTTGCGCGGCCTCGGCGGCAGGCGTCGCCGGCGCGTCGATCACATCTCCCAGATGGGCCGCACTTCGATCGTGCCGTGGCTGGCGCTCGGGCAGCGTGCCGCCCAAGAGAGCGCGGTCTCGCGGTCGGGCACGTCGATCACGTAAAAGCCCCCGAGCTGCTCGCGGGTCTCGGCGTAGGGGCCGTTCAGCACTTCGGTCTTGCCGCTGCGCACGCGCACCGAGGTGGCGTCGCTGGTCGGCCGCAGCCGCTCGCCGCCTTGCATCACGCCGGCCTTGACCAGCGCTGCGGCGTAGGCACCGTGGGCCTGCGTCATCTCGCTCGCCGAATCGGCGGGCATCTTGTTCATCTTCGATTCGTCGCCATGGATCATCAACAAGTACTTCATCGTGTTCTCCTGTTCCGCGTGTGTCACATCGCCCAGACCGGTCGCACCTCGATCGTGCCGTAGCTCGACGTCGGGCAGCGTGCCGCCCACGCCAGCGCGGCGTCGAGGTCGGCCACGTCGATCAGGTAATAACCACCGAGCTGCTCGCGGGTCTCGGCGTAGGGGCCGTTGAGCACTTCGGTCTTGCCGTTGCGCACGCGCACCGAGGCGGCGTCCTTGCTCGGGCGCAGCCGCTCGCCAGCCTGCAGTACGCCGGCTTTGACCAGCGCTTCGGTGTAGGCGCCGTAGGCCTGCATCAGCTGGCCGGTGGCTTCGGGCGACAGCGCGTCTTCTTCGGCTTCGCTGGCGTAGATGTTCAAGAGGTATTTCATCGGGTTCTCCTCGGGGGGCGGGATGCAGCGACATGCTGCATCCGTGCAATGACGTTCGGCCCGCGCCGGTTTCGACAGCCGCTCAGGCCAATTTGAAAAACGTGAGGCTGCAGCCCGGCTGGCGGCGGGATTGACGCGCGCGCAATTCGAGCGGCAGTATGCGCTGCGCCACCCACTGCCGCTGCGTGTTTCGCCCATGAACTAGGGCTTTCGCGAGAGTGGGCGCCCGCCCATGATGCGCGGCCCGGGTGGGCGAGAAGAACTCGTGCGCGACCGATCCGATTCACAGGAGCGAGACACATGGCCACAACGGCGCAAGACATCACCTTCATCATCCCCGGCCAGGCGCAGCCCCCGGGGGCTGCCGCGCGCGGCAGCAGCAAGGCCTCGGTGCGTGTCGGCACGCAGCGGGGTGGTGGTGATGCGGTGCGTGTCACGGCGCGCCCGGGCGACGACGTGGTCGTGCTCACCATCGCCAACGGCCCCACGCTCTACCTGCACCCGGAGGACGCGCGCGACCTGATGCGCGCGCAGAGCGCCGGCGGCACACGCGGCGCGGTCAACGCAGCGAGCGAACACGAGGTCGTGGTCTCGCCGCAGCTCGGCTGGCCCGGCCTGGAAGCCGGCGCCACGCGCGGTGCCACGCGCGGCTGGATGGGCCAGGCCGTGCTCAGCGCGTTCGAAGTGGTCACCGGTCTCGCCAAAGACCCGGCCAAGCTCGCGGCGGCAGCCGTCACGAAAAAGGTCGACGGCGCGGTCGAGGCCGGTGTCTACGAACTCTCGGCGGATGTGTTGCCGGCCCTCAAGGGCAGCGGCCGCAAGCGCGATGCCGTGCCGCCCGCGGCCGACGGCGGCGCACTGCTGGTGTTCATCCACGGCACCTTCGTCGACACGATGCACACCTTCGGCAAGCTCTGGGCCTTGCACCCGCAAACCGTGCGCGAGCTGTTCGCGCACTACGCCGACCGCGTCTACGCGCTCGACCACCCGACCATGGGCGCAAGCCCGATCACGAATGCGCTGACGCTCGTGCGCGCCATGCCGGCCGGGGCGCGCCTGCACCTCGTCACACATTCGCGCGGCGGGCTGGTGGCCGAAGTGCTGGCACGCGCCTGCGGTGGCAAGCCGCCGACGGCCGACGAGCTGGCGCTGTTCGCCGGTGCCGATCGCAGCCAGCAGAAGGCCGATCTGATCGCGCTGTCGAAGGAAGCCATCGCCAAGGGCTTGAAGATCGAGCGTGTGGTGCGCGTGGCCTGCCCGGCGCGTGGCACGCTGCTCGCGTCGAAGCGTTTCGACGCCTACCTGTCGGTGCTGAAGTGGGGCCTGGAACTCGGCGGCGTGCCGGTCGCACCGCAGCTCGTCGACTTCCTGCATGAAGTGGCACGGCGCCGCGCCAAGCCCGACGAGCTGCCCGGCATCGAAGCGATGATGCCCGAGAGTCCGCTCGTGAAATGGCTCAACGGCGGCAGCGACACCATCCCCGGCGACCTGCGCGTGATCGCCGGCGACATGGAAGGCGACTCGATCGGCTCGTGGGTCAAGACGCTGCTCTCCGACGCGTTCTACTGGACCGACAACGACCTGGTCGTGCAGACCCGCTCGATGTACGGCGGCGCGCCGCGCGCGGCCACGGCCGGCGGCGCCGGCGCGAGCTTCCTGCTCGACCGTGGCGCCAAGGTCTCGCACTTCAACTACTTCGCCAACGAGCGCACCGTCAAGGCGATCACGAGCGCCTTGTTCGAGACCGCGCCGGTCGATTTCGCGGTGATCGGCCCGCTCTCGTGGGCCGGGCAAGACGCGAGCGGCACACGCGCCGCACGCGCCGTGGCGCGCTCGCGTGGGGCCGACGCGGGTGCTGCGGCCGACCGCCCGGCGGTGTTCGTGCTGCCCGGCATCCTCGGCTCCAACCTGAAGCTCGACGGCAAGCGCATCTGGCTGGGCTTCCGTTTCATCAACGGCCTGAAGAAGCTCGCGTGGGATCCGGCCACCGCCGCGCGCGTCGAACCCGACGGCCCGATCGGCATGGTCTACGACGACCTGATCGAGCGCCTGGCCGACACGCACGAGGTGATCCCGTTCGCCTACGACTGGCGCCGCCCGGTCGAAGACGAAGCGCGCCGCCTCGCCACGGCGGTCGACGCCGCGCTCGCCGCGCGCAACGTGAGCCAGCAGCCGGTGCGCCTGATCGCGCATTCGATGGGCGGCCTGGTCGCGCGCACCATGCGCCTCGAAAAACCAGAAACATGGCAAAGGATGATGGCGCGCGAAGGCGGCCGCCTGCTGATGCTGGGCACCCCCAACGGCGGCTCGTGGGCGCCGATGCAAACACTCTCAGGCGACGACAACTTCGGCAACGCGCTGGTCGCGTTCGGCTCGTTGTTCGACAACGGCGGCACGCGCAAGATGATGGCCGCGATGCCGGGCTTCATCCAGCTGCAGGCGGCGCTGCTCGACCCGAACCTCGGGCTCGACAAGGCCAGCACCTGGCAGAAGCTCGCCGAAGACGACATGGCCGCGCTGCGCGACCGCAGCCTGTGGCATGACGAAGGCTCGCAGCGCACCATCTACGAATGGGGCGCGCCACCGCAAGACGTGCTCGACCAGGCCGTGAAGCTGCGCCGCCGCCTCGACGCTCAGGTCGACGCACTCGGCGCCGACGCGCAGAAGATGCTGCTCGTGGTCGGCCACGCCGCCTTCACGCCGGCCGGTTTCACGCAGACCTCCGAAGGGCTCGAGTACCTCGACACACCCGACGACGGCGATGGCCGCGTGCCGCTGCAAAGCGCGCTGCTGCCCGGCGTGCGCACCTGGAAGGTTGACGCCGAACACGGCAAGCTGCCTGACGAATCGAGCGCGTTTGCGGCCTACATCGAACTGCTCACGACCGGCCAGACCGGTCAGCTCGAAGCCTATGTTCCCGCCGCGCCCGGCACGCGCGGCGTGGGCGGTGCGGCGGCCTCCACGGCAGCGCTGGTGCGCAGCCGGCCTTCGCGCGGTTTGCAATCGTCGAGCCCGCCGGCGAGCGAGGCCGAGGTGCTCGGACTGACACGCGGCGGCGTGGAGTCGCGGCGCGGGCGCGGCAAGAGCACGGCGCTGCGGGTCTCGGTGCTCAACGGCGACCTGAAGTTCATCGGCCAGGCGCTGCTGGTCGGGCACTACCGCTCGATCGCGCTGACCGGCACCGAGTGGGTCGTCGACGCCCTCGTGGGCCACGCGATGAGCAAGTCGCTCGCCGCCGGCCTGTACCCCGACGGCACCGGCTCGCACCAGATCTTCGGCAACCTGCGCAAGGATCCCGAGAACCCGTTCGTGATGGCACGCCCGCAGGCCGTGATCGTGGCCGGCCTCGGCGACGAGGGCAAGCTGCGCGCCAGCGAACTCGTCTACACGGTGCGCCAGGCGGTGCTGGCCTACGCGCAGCGTGTGGCCGAACAAGGCGGCGCGGCGCAGTTCGAACTCGCCGCCACGCTGCTCGGCAGCGGCGGCAAGGGCATCACGCCCGGCAGTGCGGCGCAGCTGATCGCGCAGGGCGCGTTCGAGGCCAGCCAGAAACTGCAGCAGGGCGACTGGCCGCAGCTGAGCCGGCTGATCCTGGTCGAGTTCTACCTCGACCGCGCGAGCGACGCCTGGCGCTCTCTGCAGGTGCAGGCCATCGCCACGCCGAACCAGCTCGAACTCGTGGGGCTGGTCGCGTCGGGCGACGGCGCTTTGCGACGCTCGCTCGATTCGAGCTACCGCGGTGCCGCCTACGACCTGATCAGCGCGCTCACCGGCGCGGCCGACAAGAACGGCCAGCCGACCATCGAGTACGTGCTCGACACGCGCCGCGCCCGCACCGAAGTGCGCGCCGTGCAGCCGCAGGGCACGCTGCTGAAGGAGCTGGTGGCCAAGGCCTCGAACGACGAGAACCGCGATTCGCAGATCGGCCGCACGCTCTTCAAGTTGCTGGTGCCGGTGGAGATGGAGCCCTTCCTCGGCGGCACGACCGAGATGCTGATCGAGCTCGACAGTGGCTCGGCCGTGATCCCGTGGGAACTGCTCGACACCGATGCGCCCACCCAAAGCGGCGGCGACCCGCGGCCCTGGGCGATTCGCAGCAAGCTGCTGCGCAAGCTGCGCACGAAGGAGTTCCGCGCCCAGGTGTCGGACGCGAACGCCGACGACAGCGTGCTCGTGATCGGCGAACCCAAGACCGACAACCCCAACTACCCACCGCTGCCCGGCGCACGCGCCGAGGCCATCGCCGTCGTGACGCGGCTCACGAGCGGTGCCGACGGCATTCCTTCGGCCAAGCTGCGCTCGCTCGTCAGCGGCGAAGACGACGCGCGCACCGTCATCAACGCGCTCTTCGAGCGCCCCTACCGCGTGGTGCACGTGGCCGGCCACGGCGAGCTCGGTGCCAGCGGCGGCGTGGTGCTGTCGGGCAACACCTTCCTCGGCGCGGCCGAGATCAAGGCGATGCGGGTCGTGCCCGAGCTCGTGTTCCTGAACTGCTGCCACCTCGCCGGGCGCGATGCATCGCTGACGCTCCGGCCCTACGACCGTGCGACCTTCGCCGCCAACATCGCCGAAGCGCTGATCGAAGTCGGTGTGCGTTGTGTGATCGCGGCTGGCTGGGCCGTGGAAGACGGGCCGGCGGAAAAATTCGCGACCACCTTCTATGCGGTGCTGCTGCGCGGCGAACGTTTCATCGACGCCGTGGCTGCCGCGCGCGAAGCGGCCTGGCGCGACAACCCGCAAGGCAACACCTGGGCCGCCTACCAGTGTTACGGCGACCCGGGCTGGACCTGGAGCCGCGGTGGCGCCGACGCGCAGCGCCCCGCGCCGCCGGTGGGCGACGAGTTCATCGGCGTGTCGTCGCCGGTGGCGCTCACGCTCGCGCTCGAAACGCTGGCGATCCGCAGCCGCTTCGGCCCGGTCAAGGCCGAAATGCAGCGCGACAAGCTGCGTTTCCTCGAATCGAAATTCGCGCCCGAGTGGGGCGGCATGGGCGCGGTGGCCGAAGCCTTCGGCCTGGCCTACGGGCAGGCGAAAGACAGCGCCAAGGCGATCGAGTGGTACCGCGTGGCCGTCAACTCGGGCGACGGCAGCGCCTCGTTCCGGGCCGCCGAACAGCTCGGCAACGAACTCGCGCGCTGCGGCGAGAAGCTGAAGGACGAAGCCGCGGCGCGCGCGATGATCGAAGAAGGCATCGACCAGCTCGCCAAGTTGGTGGCACTGCAGACCACGGTCGAGCGCGAGAGCCTGCTCGGCTCGGCATGGAAGCGGCTGGTGTTGCTCGAAGCGCGCTCGGGCAAGGACGCGGCTTCGATGAAGGCGCTGGAAAAGATGGTCACGCATTACGCGAATGCCGAACAGCTGGCGTGCCGCGCGCAGGCCGACAACCTGTACTACCCGGCGAAGAACGGCATCAGCGCCGAACTGCGGCTCGCATTCCTGGGCGGGCGCGCGCCGCGGCTCACCGAAGCGCGGCTGGCCGTGGTGCGCGAGTCGCTCGACAAGGCCGCAGCCGACCGGCCCGACTTCTGGTCGGTCGTCGGGCAGACCGAGCTGAGCCTGCTCGAAGCACTGGCCCAGCGCCGCCTGGCCGGCTCGGCGCCGGGCCTGCTGCACGCCTTCCGCGAACTCAAGGCGCGTGTGCCCAACAGTTCGGGCTGGGACTCGGTCTATACCGAAGCGCGCTTCACGCTCGAGCCTTATCAACTTGTTGCGACTTCGGGTGAACAGCGCGCGGCGGCCGAGATTCTTGGTGGGCTGAAGGCATTGGCGGCGGCATGAAACCGACCGGCGCGGAAGCGCCCGACGTCTTCGTCAGCTACGCGCGCAAGAACCGGCCGGTGGCCGAACAACTGGCCGAAGCGCTGGGTGCGAGCGGACTGCAGGTCTGGTGGGACAGCGACCTCACGGCCGGCAGCGAATTCGCCGCCGTGATCGAGGCCAAGCTGCAGGGCGCGGCCGTCGTCATCGTGCTGTGGTCGGCCGACTCGGTGCGTTCGTCTTTTGTGCGCGACGAGTGTTCGCGAGCGCTCAAGCACGACAAGCTGCTGCCGGTGCGCATCGAAGACATCGAACTGCCGCTCGGCTTCGGCCAGCTGCACACGCTGGATCTTCTCGAATGGGAAGGCGACGCCAGCGACATCGCGTTCGAGAAGCTGCTGCTCGAAGTGCGCCAGCGCGGGCGCGGCAAGACGCCCGGGCTGATGCCCGAATTGCCACGCTCGGCCGCGCGCCGCTGGCCGCGCCCGACCACGTTGCTGGCGGGCACTGCGCTCGCTTTGGCCCTCGGAGGCGGTGCCACCTGGTACGTGCGCGACCTGCAGGAACGCGAGGCGATCGAAGAGCGTGAAGCCAAGGCCCGGGCCGACAAGCTGCAGCGCGACGAAGCGCGCCGCGTCGACGCCATCAAGGTGGAAGCCGAGCGCCATTTCCGTGCCGGGCTCGACCTGCAGATCGCTGACGTGCCGCAGCTCGAAAAGGCCCTCAACGAATACCTGAGTGCGATCGAACGCCGGCCCGCCCACGCGCGGGCGCACTACTACCTCGGGCACGTCTACGCACAGACCAACCGGCCGGCCGACGCGCTCGCGTCGTTCCGGCTCGCGCTGGTGGGAACCGAAGCGCCGCTCGACCGCGGCCAGCGTGCCGAGGCCGAGAAGCAGGTGCTGGCGCTGGCGGCGGTCGAAGGCGAAGAGGCGCCGGTCACCCGCGTGAGCGCGGCGCGAGAACCGCTGCCGGCGCCTGCGCCCGCAGCGGCGGAGAGTGGCACGGGCCAGGGTTCGGGGCGGGGCTCGGCCGGCGCCGTCGCGTCGGCACGGCCGCGGGCCGACGGGCTCGATCCGGGCATCGTCACCCGCTCGATCCAGCCCAAACCGGCGCCGCCACCGGCGGCTGCTGCGCCCGCGATCTTGGCCGCGGCCCCCGCGCTGGCGGCACCGCGGCAACCTCCGCGCAGCGCACCGCCAGATGCCGCGGCAGCCGCGCTGGCGAAGAGCGTCGACGCGATGTTCAACGACAACAAGGAGAGCCGCATCACCGCCACCACCGCGCTCGTGCTCGACCCGCAGGCCTTGTCCGATGCCGTGCCGATGGCCGTGGCCAAGGCCCAGCAGGTGATCGCCCGGGGCGGCGCGGGCGCGATGAGTTCGAGCGACTCGTCGGGCGTGGTCAACACGCTGGTGCTGCTGCAAAGCGCGCTGCCCGGCACACTGCAGGTGAACCGGGCCGAGATCGAACGGCTGCTCGTGGCGGCCACGCCGCTCGGTGACTACACCGCGCAGCAGGCCGGCAAGGTGCGCGAGGCGCTGAAGCAGGCACCGGCGCGGCACCCGCTCGCCTACATCCAGATCGCCAACGAAGCGCAGCGGCCCATCGCCGAAACACTGGCGCTGAAGATGCGCAGCTTCGGCTACGAGGCGCCGGGCATCGAACTCGTCGCCGGCCGCGCCCCCGAGCGAACCCAGGTGCGCGTGCAGGGCAAGAGCGACCGCAGCTACGCCCGTTGGGTCAGCAAGGCCGTGGCCGACGCCATCGAAGCGCAACCCGCGGTCAATGTGCTGCGCAATGCCAAACCCGGTGTCGACACCTACGAAATCTGGTTCGGCCGCCAGCTGTGCGCGCCCGGCGGGCGTGTGCTGGCGAGTTGCCGGAAAGTCTGACGGGCGACAGGCACAGCCCGGGCCTAAGCGAAGCCCGACCCGCTTCCGATCCCATGTCGATGATGCAGTGATCGCTCGTTCACGATGAGCGCCCGAGATGGTTCAGCAATGCCGCCAACGGCTTCGGAAGGCGATCAAGATCGAGCGCCGCTGCCAACAGCGCGCCGTAGCGGATCTTGCGTCCCGCCCTCGTGCCCATGAAGCGGCGAAGCTGTGCATGCAAGTCTCGTCCTCGCTGCATCGGCTGAGCTTGGAAGCGGCGAAGTGCATCGGCTTCTCCCTCGATTCCGATGACATGTTCAACGCTCGTCGGGCCCAGCGCGCGAATGAGTTCGTCTTCGAGGTCGGCATCGCAAACAAAGAAGCCCACCCGCTCCGCGTCGGCGCGATCCAGTGGTGTGCTCGCTCCGCACGGCTGCAGGCCACTCAGGAAGTGCCGCTCCTCGGCGAGGTCGTACAGCCCACACAGCGCAAGCCCGAGCCCCTGCCCGCCCAGGCCGGCAGCAAAACGGCGCAGGTTCGTTGCCCCTCCCATCGGCAACACCACGATCCTCATCGCACCGAGGTCGAATCCGACGCGGGGCGCGAGCGTTTCGACCGCAGCCTGGTCGCTCCAGCCCTCGACCAGCACCACCGTGTCAGCCGAGACGCTGGCAACGATTTGCTGGGCGGCGAACAGGTCAAGAGGCGGTCGCGGGCCCGGTACACGAACAGGGGTCATGACTCGGGTGGCGCTTCAAGTGCGGCCATGGCCCGGCGAAGCTGAACCTCGCGGGCCGTTGCACCGCGTGCAGTGAGCAGCTTCAAGATCACTTGGTACTGTCGCGTCTTGCCGAGCGCATCGAACACCCGTGCTGCTGGCCGGCTCGCCGCCAACGCGGCGGCAAGATCGGCTGGAACCGTGGCATGGCGCTGGGACTCGTAGGCCGCGGACCAGCGCCCGTCGGCCTGGGCGGCGTCGACCTCGGCGATGCCAGGCGGGCGCATTCTGCCGGCCCTGAGCAGCAGCTCGACCTTGCGCACGTTGACTTGCGACCAGCGGCTGTTGGGCCGCCGAGGCACGTACTTCTGGAGGTAGTAGACCTCATCGAGTGGCTTGCGCTGACCAGAGATCCAGCCATAACAAAGACCGACGTCCACCGCCTCGTCGCTGGTCAGGGAGGGAACACCCGACCCATTCTTCGCGATCTTCAACCACACACCGGCGTGTTCCGCGAGGTGTTGTGCCAGCCAAGCCTCGAACGCTGCGGCGTCGGGGAAGGCGATCACCGCAACTGGGCTGACAACAGTAGGGGGCGGAAGGCGCGCCATCGGGTCTACATCGGCTTCATTCTGTCGGCCGCTTTCACCAATTGCACGAGCTGCGCGTCCGACAGCAGATCGACTTGCATGATGAGGGGTCGTTTGGGGTCGAGCCCGATGATCTGGTCGGCATGCACGGCCATCCAGTCGACCAGCACAACCCGGAAGCGCTTGTTCGCGCGGCCATGCCCGCTGCTTTCGTCGAGCTGCGCGCCCAGCACGCTGCCGGTGAGGGCCAGCGTCGGATCGGAGCTGAACACGATCTCGGAATACTTGGCGCGCAGCTCGCGTTCGTCGTCACCCATCGCGTCAAACGCGGGTTTGAAGTGAACTTGGTCGAGCGCGTGCCGGCCTTCATGGGCAAACACCGTCGCTTCAACGGACAAGCGCAGACTTTCGGAAACGAAGGCAAGCGCCAGAGCCTGCCCGGCGAGGCCGCGCGCGACCAGGCGCGCATGAAGGCGGTCGCTGGCGTCGAGCTTGAGCCGCAGCGGCAGCGCGGCCGGTTCGGCGTAGCGGTCGGCAGAACAGCGCGCCAGGTCACTCTGTTCAAGCATCTCTATCCGCGACATCAACTTCGCCCGTTCGGCAGGATCGACCACCCAGGCCAGCCGCCGGTAGGGGTCTTTCAGGTAAGCCTGCCGCACCTGCACCATCGAAGTCGCCGTGCCCCACCCGCCCACGTTGGTCGTGCCATACCAAGACGTGAAGTCGCGCGAAATCATGCGGTCGATCGCCACGTAGCGGAACGCGCCGGCGTAGCCGTACTGCGTCACCTGTCGTTGCTCGTCGAGCACCGCGTGTCCGGCGAGCATGCCGTAGAAGTTCATGGTGTCGCCCAGGTACCCCTCGGCGCCGAAGCGCACGCGGATCACGTCGAACAACTGATCGAACAGGGCAGGGCGCTCGGCGCGTGGGGCCTCGCCGAGCGCGATCAGCAGTTGCCGTGCCGGCCCCTCGAGCGCAGCGTCGTAGGCAGCTTGATAGTCTCGAAGGCCGAGCGCGATGCGTGGGTAGAACTGCCCGTTGACTTCGGCCATGGCCTGCAGGAACGCATCGTAGTGAAGCAAGTTGCGATGGGCGGCCTCGGGCGCCCGAAGCGTTCGAACCACGCCGGCGGCCAAGTGATGGAACCGGGCCTGCGCCAGCGCAGCGACCAGTTCTTTCCTTTGCGCGTTGGCCAAGGGTTTTCCGCGCCAGGCCGTGGCCAGCCCGCGCAGAATGACGTGTGGGCGGTGCATCGTCTCACTCACCGCAGCATCATCGGCGAACAGGAAGTACGACATGAACGCGCGCAGCACCGTGGCGCCGTCGTCGAGTTGCAGGCCCACTTCCATCAAGGCTTCCGAGGCGTCCGATCGGCCGGGTTGCCGCGCCAAGACTCGGTCGAGAAGAACCCTTGCTTCACTCAAGCGCCGTGCGCGGGCCATGCGGTTACCGGCGGTCGCTGCGACGCACCGAGCGAACAGGACGATTGCCTCGTTCTCTTCGCTGGGCGCGGTGGCGGCCGAGAGCGCCCGCTCGGCGTCTGTGCTGGCGTCGGCAACGCGGCCGGCTTCGAAGTGGATGAAGCCTCGCTGCGTGTACAGCGGGCTCAGCTCCGTTTGAGCGTCGCGGATCGCCTGGTCCAGATGCAAGAGCGCCGCCGAGCGATCGCGCTGGTACTTCCAGTCGTAGTTGGCGAGCGCGCGGTGAGCGGTCACGCGTTGCTCTGTAGAGGCCTCGGCAGATTCGACGACGGCCTCGTAGTGCCGACGGCTCTCACCGAGGTCGTAGGCCTCAAACGCACGCACTGCCACCGCCAGGGCATCGGCCACCGTACTGGTTGGCGCCGCAAGCGCGGACGCGGCTGGAAGACTGGTGGAAAGGAGCACGGCAAGAGTCGAGCGCAACAGCACCGAGCACGCCCCCCTGTACAGACTGGAGCCGTACGCGAGCATCGAGGGCCTCGCCTCACTCGCCGCAGACGGCTGCAAGGTAACGATCGAAAGACGCGTCGACCAAGGATCGGGCGCTGCCCAGGATGTTGCGGCCCCAGCTGTAGCCGTAGGCATCGTCGTAGTCGAAAGCGGCCAGGCGCTCCCGCATCGAACGCACGTCGGCCGGCCGCATGGGCATGAAGTTCGGGTAGCTGTACATGAAACTCACGCTGCGCCGGTTCGACGCCACTTGCGGCGAGTCTCCCACGAAGAGCGCGCCGCGCCCGCGGGGGCCGCCCGCCCAGTGCAGGGCCGTGCTGCCGGGAAAGTGGCCTCCGGTGCGAACCAGGGTCACGTCTTCACCGAGCGAGAGACTGTCCCCCTGCCAATGCTCAACGCAAGGCGCGGGCCGTTGCACCCAAGCCTTGTCGGCAGCGTGTATCAACACCGGCACGCCGCCCAGCGCATCGCTCCATTGCACCATCGAGGCGTAGAAGTGCGGGTGAGAGATCACGATGCGATCGACACCACCGTGTTCGCGCAAGCGTGCAACGGCCTCGTCCGTGACCAGGCTCAGGCACTCCCACAGGATGTTCCCCGCCTTCGTGTTCAGCAGCAAGGCCCGCTGCGGAATGCCGAACTCGCCGGCCATGGCCATCGCGACCAGCCCGGCGTCTTGGCCCAGGCGCAAGGCATGGCTCTCGCTGAGGGCCTGATGGGTCGTCCAGCGTTGGCCGTTCCAGCCCACGTACTGCCGCTCGTCCTCGCACACGGGGCAACTCGTTGGCGGGTGCGCGCTGGGGGCGAACTGGGTGCCGCAAGTTTCACAGATGTAGCTGGCCATGGCTTCGCACTCTAGAGACAATCTGGATGGGTAAAAGGGACAGTTCGGGGCAATTTTATGGAACCAGTTCTACCGTTCGAGTTGACGCTGGCAGGCATTCGTGCGGGCGGCTTGACGAAGGCGTTGCATCGTCGCCTGCGCGCCGCGATCATCGAGCGCCGCCTGCCCGATCGCTTCGCGCTGCCCTCGACGCGGCGCTTGGCGGAGCTGCTGGGTGTCGGCCGCAACACGGTCATCGCTGCCTACGATCTGCTCGTGTCGGAAGGGTACGCCCTTGCACGGCCAGGCGCACGCCTGGTCGTCATCGGGCCGGCCGACGCAACGCCGCGAAAGGCGCTGCGCGGAGGGCTTGTGCAGGCATCGCGAGAGACCGACCTGCGCATTGCCAAATCCTGGAGGCAACCCGCGGAGCGGCTCACCCACAGGGTCCCGCTGCCTTCGCGCTGCTTTCGGACCGGCGTGCCGGAAGATCGACACTTCGACCATGACGTCTGGCGGCGTCTGACCGCGCGGGCCTTGCGCGACAGTGCCCGATTGCCCTTCAACTACGGCCCTTCCGCGGGCCTGCCGGCTCTGCGCGAGGCGATCGCCGGCCACGTGGCCTTTGTGCGGGCGGTGGTCTGCGGGCCCGACGACGTGATCGTCACGTCGGGCGCGCAGCAAGCGTTCGATCTGCTGGCCAGGCTGCTCGTCACGCCCGGTCGAACCCGTGTCGCCGTCGAGGATCCGGGTTATCCGCCAACGCGCGCAGCCTTCACAGCCGCTGGCGCCGTCTTGGTGCCCGTGCCGGTGGACGATCAAGGCCTGCGTGTGGATCGTGTGCCGAACGACGTGAAGGTCATTTGCGTGACACCTTCACATCAATCACCCACCGGTGCAGTGATGTCGGCGGCGCGCCGCGCCGAACTGTTGATGCGTGCCCGCGCGCTCGGCGCGGTCGTGGTCGAAGACGACTACGACGGCGAGTTCCTGTTCGATGCCCATCCGCAAGACGCTCTTCAGACGCTCGACTGCGACGAGCGGGTCTTCTATGTCGGGACCTTCTCCAAGAGCCTGTTTCCGTCGCTGCGCAAAGGTTTCCTGGTGGCACCGGCTTGGGCACGCGAGGCCCTGATCGACATCAAGCGAAGCAGCGATTCCCACAGCGACGGCCTCACGCAAGCAGCGCTCGCGGCCTTCATCGCCGAGGGGCACCTGGCGCGCCACATCCGCCGAATGCGGCCGATCTATGCGCAGCGCCGACAAGCCATGGGGCGAAGCATCGAACAGCACCTGGGCCAGTGGCTGCAGGTACTGCCCGGCAACGCGGGCCTGCACTTGAGCGCACGCATTCACAAGGGCGCGTCCACGGCGGCCGTACTGCAGGCCGCGCTCGATCATCTGCCCGGGACACTGCCGCTTTCGGCCTACGCGATTGCCAAAGCGCGCATGCACGGTCTGTGCATCGGCTACGGATGCGTGGAGGTCGATCAGATCGCCCGTGCGGTCCGTGGGATGGGCCGTGCCCTGAGCGGCTAGCGGTATATCAGGCGATCAGGTCCGGCAGGTCCAGGTCATGCGCCTGGCAGTAGCGCTCGAGTTCCTTGCGCTGCGTGAGCGCGTTGGCGGTGGAGCGAACACTGCCGTCCGCGGCCAGGAATTCGACGATGCCCCTCACGACCACCAGGGCGACCAGCGGTTCATCGCCGACGACACGCCACCAGTCGACATTGCCGGCGGGTTCGTAGACGTAGTCGCCGGGGCCGATCACTTCTCCGGTGCAGAGTTGCCGCGAGCCGCTGACGTTGTACGCATGGATTTCGCCGCTGTGTCGGTGCAAGGGCATCGCGACGCCTGGCTCCATGCGCAAGAGTTCCACGAAGCCCTCGTCGTTGGGCAGGAAGCGCAGCAACCGAGCTGACTTCCCCGGTGTGTCCGACGGAACCCACGGGGTGTCGGAGGCGCCTGCGATGCGCGCAGGAAGATACGACTGCAGATGATCCAAAGTTTCGCTCATCTCGGTTTTCCTTTGTCGACAGGTTGTGGAGTCACTGTAGGCACTCACAGGCTCCATGCAAGGCACAGTCAAGGCGAAAGCGATGGAACCACTTTCGTCTCAACCGTGATCGCGAGGGATCACGCCGCGTGCTGGAATCGGTACTCCTGAGTCAGACCGCCGTACCCGTAGGCCGTGGGCCGAACGTCCTGCACGTAGACATAACTCTCGTGGTGCAGGTTGCCGAGCAACTGCGCAAAAGCCTCGAACACCTCGGACACGTAGAGAGCCTTCTCGGCCTTGGTGTTGGTCTCGTCGACGACCTTGATGTCGAAGTAGAAGCTGCTCTTTTGCTGCGCTGCCAGCGAGGTGCCGCCGACGATCCAGTGATGCGGATCGACATACTCGATGGCGATCGCGGTAAGTTCGGGTTTCTTCCTGAGGATCCGGCTCGTTTTCTCGAGCAAGAGGCTGGCGATGCGGGCGCTCATTTCCGCCGAAGGCGTGGCGCTGACTTTGACATTGATGATGGGCATGATGATCTCCTATTGGTTAGCTATGCAACTATCTGGGGGAAAAAAGATTTGACTCAATCAAGCGTCGTGCGCACGTCGCGCACACTGGAAACCGCATTCGCGAAGCCTTCGGCGCCGAGCAGGCGTTTCATGCGCTCCGTCACGCCGCCACTGGCCTTGTTCAGCGCCGCCTGAATCGCACGCGCTGACTCCGTCGGGTGGATCACGGACTCACGCCCGTCCCGACCAGAAGGCCCGCGCTCGATCAGACCCTTGGCCAGCAGCCCGTCGAGACAACGTGTGACGGTGGGCTTGGCGATCACCATCAAGCGAGCAAGCTCGCTCGGCGACAAACCAGGCTGAGCCAGCACGGCCCGCAGCAGAAAAGCCTGCGGCGCCGCCAGGCCGAGCGGCCGGAATGCCTGCGTCCAGGCTTTCTCGAGCTGCCTGGCCAGCGCGGCGGTATTGAAGTAGAGGCAATGTTCGAACACAAACGCAGTGTACGCAGATATTGTTAGCTATGCAAGTACTTTTGTCATTCACGAGTCGTCTGAATCGATCTGACCGCGGCGCCTGCGTAGGACGGTTACTACGCCAAGGGGTGGTGCAGTCTGCTGTTCGCGTCGCGCCGGCTTTCTGATACTGAAGTGCGCTACTCCCATCTGAGAGACACCCATGAAAACACTTCTGAAAACCGCGTTGTTGATGACCACCTTGGCTGCGGCGGCACAGGCCTCGGCGCAGGTCACCTTCTATGAGCGGGAAGGCTTCGACGGCCGGACCTTCACCACCGAACGACGGGTCGGCAACTTCGAACGCTTCGGCTTCAACGACCGCGCTTCGTCGGTGGTGGTCTTGCGTGACCGCTGGGAGGTCTGTTCAGACGCGCGCTTCGAGGGCCGTTGTGTGGTGCTGCGCCCAGGGCGCTACCCCTCGCTGCAGGCGATGGGCATGAACGACCGCGTCTCGTCGGTGCGCCCGGTCGAAAAGAGCGTGCGCGTCTCCGACGAGCGTTACGCTCCTGCCCCGGTGCCGGTCTACGACAACCACCGCCGCCCGAACGAGCGCCTGTACCAGGCCGATGTGACCGCCGTCCGCGCCGTGCTCGGCCAGCCCGAGCAGCGCTGCTGGGTCGAGCGCGAGCAGGTTGCGCCCGAACAGCGGGGTGACGTGAACGTCGGCGCGGCGCTCGTCGGCGCCGTGCTCGGTGGCGTGCTCGGTCACCAGGTCGGCGGCGGGCGTGGCAAGGACATCGCGACCGCCGGTGGTGCGGTCGCCGGCGCGGCGCTCGGTGCCAACGTGGGGCGCGACGGCGGGCAAGCGGCCGTCACGCGCGATGTGCGTCGCTGTGACCAGGTGCCGAGCCAGGCCAAGCCCGACTATTGGGACGTGACCTACACGTTCCGCGGTCAGGAACACCATGTCCAGATGGTCACGCCGCCGGGGCGCACGATCACTGTGAACCGGATGGGCGAACCGCGGGCCTGAGCCAGGCCCTCGGCCCGCGCGTAGCAGAATCTCGCTCCACAAGGAGCGAGAACGATGCAACGCCGGAATCTTCTGAGCCTTTCCGCCTTGGCACTCGTCACTGGCCGGTCGGCGCACGCGCAGCGCGCTGCCGGCCGGGTGCTAACGCAGGTCGACACCGCACTCGGTGCCTTCGTGATCGCGGTCGATCCGGCCCGTGCGCCGCTCACCGTGGCGAACTACCTCGCCTACGTGGACCAGCGTTGGCTCGACGGCGGCGCCGTCTACCGCATCGTGACCCCGGCGAACCAGGCGAGCGACACGAAGCACAAGATCGAAGTCGTGCAATGGGGCATGGACCTGCCCGACGACAAGGCCCCGCCGCTGCCACCGATCGCGCACGAAACCACGCAACAAACCGGCCTGCTGCACCGCGACGGCACGGTGTCGATGGCGCGCAGCGCGCCCGGCACGGCGGCGACCGAGTTTTTCATCTGCATCGGTGACCAGCCCGAGCTCGACTTCGGTGGCCGCCGCAACCCGGACGGGTTGGGCTTCGCCGCATTCGGCCAGGTGGTGGAAGGCGTGGCGGTGGTGCAGGCGATCTACCGCAAGGCGCAAGCCGATCAGTACCTGAAGCCGCCGATCGTGGTGCGCAGTGTGAGGCGCGTGCCGGCCGCGTCCCGTTGAGCCCTGTGTCTGCCAAACTGGGCGGCCCCGCAACAGCACGGCCGAAGCGATGACATCGATCTGGAAACAACCCGCCTCTGTCGAAACACTGACCAAGATCCACGTCGATACGGTCGTGTCCCTGCTCGGCATCGAATTTCTGGAGGTCGGTGACGACTTCATTCGCGCCCGGGTGCCGGTCGATTCGCGCACGCGCCAGCCGGTCGGCATCCTGCACGGCGGCGTGTCGGTGGTGCTGGCGGAAACGCTCGGGTCCTGCGGTGCGGCGTTCGCGTCGCCTGCGGGCCACCGGGCCGTCGGCCTGGACATCAATGCGAACCACTTGCGCAGTGTCACCGAAGGCTGGGTGACGGGCATCGCTCGACCGATCCACGTCGGCCGCACGACCCATGTGTGGAAGATCGACCTGAGCAACGAGAAGGGTCAGCTCACCTGCGTCTCGCGCATCACGATGGCGATCCTCGCACCGGCCGCCGCGGCCCCCTGAGCCGGCAAGCGCTCAGCGCGCGTACCCGAGCACCGCGAAGAAGTGGCAGGCGCTGCCACCGAGCACGAACAGGTGCCACACGAAGTGGGCGTAGCGCACGTGCGAGTCGTAGAGGAAGACGACCGCGCCGGCGGTGTACGACAGCCCCCCGGCAATCAGCCAGGCTAGGCCGGCGCCCGGCATGCGCGCCAGCAGCGGTGCCGCAGCGAGCACCGCGACCCAACCCATCGCCACGTACAGGCCGGTGGACCAGAGCGGGTGCTTCAGGCGGTTCAGCAGCTTGGCGGCCACGCCGAGCACGGCCATCGTCCACACCAGGCCGAACAGTGACCAGCCCCAGCCGCCGCGCAGCACGCCGAGCACGAAGGGCGTGTAGCTGCCGGCGATGAAGAGGTAGATCGCTGCATGGTCGCAGCGGTTGAGCAGCTCCTTGGCGCGCCCGGCGGGCACCGCGTGGTACACGGCCGAGACAAGGTACAGCAGCATCATCGTGGCCGAGAACACGCACACCGCGACGTTGTTCATCGTGCCGCCGTTGCCCTGCGCGAAGCCCAGCAGCACCGGCAGTGAAGCCACGGCCAGCAAGAAGCCCACGCCGTGGCTGATGCTGTTGGCGATCTCCTCGCCCCAGGTCTGGGGCCGTTCGGTGAGAGGCGGCTTGGGCATGGCGGCGGCTGGCAGGGCTTGGGCGTTCATGGTCATTGAACTCGCGTTGAGGGGTGCTTGCCATCCCCGTGTCGGGGGAGCCAAAAAGTCACGTTTCAGCGTCCACCGGTCACGTCGACGATCGAGCCGGTGGTGTAGCTCGAGGCGTCCGACATCAGCCAGACGATCGCCTGCGCCACTTCGTCGGCGCTGCCGGCGCGCTGCATCGGCACCAGCGGCGCCATCTGCTTCGCCCGGTCGGGCAGGCCGCCCGACGCGTGGATCTCGGTCTCGATGATGCCCGGGCGCACCGCGTTGACGCGGATGCCTTCGAGCGCCACTTCCTTGGCCAGCCCCATCGTGAAGACGTCGATCGCGCCCTTGGCCGCCGCGTAGTCGACGTACTGCCCCGGCGCGCCGATGCGCGACGCCGCCGACGAGAGGTTGACGATTGCCCCGCCGCGCCCACCGTGTTGTGTCGACAGGCGTTTCACCGCTTCGCGTGCGCACAGGAAACTGCCGAACACGTTGATCGCGAACATACGCTGCAAGCGTGGCAGGCTCATGACATCGACACGCGCCTGCACGTCCACCACGCCGGCGTTGTTGACGAGCGCGCCGAGCGGCGGCAGCTCGCGCTCGATGGTGGCGAACATCGCGAGCACCTGCGCTTCGTCGGACACATCGGCCTGCACCGCGAGTGCGGTGCCGCCGGCGGCGAGAATCTGCGCCACGATCGCCGCGGCGGCCGCTTCGCCGCTGGAGTAGTTCACCGCCACCGCCCAGCCTTGCTGCGCACACCGCAGCGAGGTGGCAGCGCCGATGCCGCGGCCACCGCCGGTGACGAGCACGGTGCGTGGGGTCGTGTGGGTTGTGGCCATGGCCGGTTCGCCTCGTTTCTGCGTTGAGTTCACTCGTCGGCTTCGCCGCGGCCACCGGCTTCGTCGGCGCCGGTCGTCTCCTTGGCCTTCTTGTCGAGCAGCGGCTTCAGGCGCGCCAGGCCGTCGATGAAAGCGTCGCTGGCCACCGGCTTGGCGAGCCGCATCGCGGGTGGGAACAGACGGTTCATGTACAGCTCTTCGCCGAACTGGTCGGTGCGCTGCACGTTGAACCAGAGCGTCAGCGCCACGCCGGTCAGGGCACAGGCCACGGCGGCCCAGCGCAGCGTTCGGTGGCGCGCCGGCTCGACCGCGAGCAAGTGGAAATAGAGCGCAGCCGCGCCCACCAGGTAGGTGCCGAGGAAGGCGAAGTCGGTCAACCAGGGCCACGAAAATGCAAAGGCCAACAGACCCGGCAAAGCGCCGACGATGAGCCACGCGATGCTCGAGAACAGGAACACGCGCAGGTGCCAGCCGAAGCGCGCCTGGTGCGTGAAGGTCTTGGTCAGCAGGGCCCAGGCGCCGCACCAGATCAAGGCTCCGGCGATCGTGCTCAGCAGCGTGGCCCCGACCGCGCGGCCCAGGCCGTCGGCGTCGGTGTCGAGGTAGGTGTTGAACAACATGCCCAGCAACAGCACCAGCGCCGCCGCGAGGATCGGCACCAGGCGTTTGCGCAGCGGCGCCACCACCGCCAGCGGCAACTCGGGCGCGAGCGTGTGGCCGGGCAGGCGCAGGCGCAGGCGGGTGCGGCCGATGCCGAACTCGGGCGCGTCGCCGGTGGCCGCCAGTGCCTGGCTCGCGCCAGCCGGCAGCTTCTTGGCCCCGAACTGCACGCCGTTTTTCGTGTCGCCGACGACGAGTCTCAGGCCCTGTTCGTCGGACGCGAGCGTCAGGTGTTCGGCGGCCACGCTGGCGTCGCTCAGCACCAGGTCGTTGTCGAGCGCGCGGCCGATGCGCAGCGGCCACTGCAACACGCTCAGGCTCTGGCGCGCCAGGCCGTCGCGGTCGAGCACTTCGAGCAAGGCCAGGCGCGCCGGTGGGGCGGCCGGCGCCAGTGTTGCAGGCTCGGCCGCCACTGCCGCCACGGGCTCGTCGGCCGGCGGCCACATCGGCTCGGTCACCGGCGCATCGTGCGCGTGCGTCGTCATTTCACCCACCCGTAGGCGTCGATGTAGTGGCGCGCGAGCTTCTGTGCGTTCTCGAAACTCAGGCCCTGCGCGTCGAAGCGGCCCTGCACGCCGGATTGCGTCTGGTCGAGCGTGGCCACGAGCACCGACACGTCGTAGAGCTGCGGCAGCTTCTTGTAAGCGCGCAGGCACACCACCGCGCGCAGCGGCAGGCCGGCGCGGTCGACGAAGGCTTCGTTGCACTGCGGTTTGGTCTGGTGGCCGGCGCGCAGGCGCACGAAAGATTCGTTGCGAAAGCTCGCCGAGTAACGCGCTGCAAAACGCAGCGTGCCGAGCTTGGCCCCGTCGTAGCTTTCATGGCGCAGGCTGATCGCGCCGGTGGTGTAGTCGCCCACGAAAATGCGCGTGTCCATCACGCAGTCGGAGCGTTCGAGGTCCAGGCCACCGGTGCGCGACGGTTCGCTGCTGCCCCAGCAGCGCATGAACTGGTCGCTCGGCACCGGCACCTTGTAGCGCGGGTGTGTGGCGCTCTTCCAGCCTTGTTTGATGAAGCGCTCGGTGAGGGCCGCCTGGTGCAGCATCAACTGGTCGGTGACGATGCCGTAGGCCGCGGTCTTGATCGGCGGCGCGTCGCGCCCGCGCTTGAGCAGGCTTGAGGCAAAACTCGCCGGCACGAGGAAGCTGACCTGTTCGCCGTCGACGCGCCGCGCCACGTTGATGCCGATCACCTGCCCTTCCTGGTCGAGCGCCGGCCCGCCGCTCATGCCGCCGCTGAGCGCGCCGCCGAAGAAGATCTGCGGATAGAAGCTGCGCTTGACCAGGCCGTTGTAGTTGCCTTCGGTGACGGCGAAGCCCACATCGAGCGGGTTGCCGAGCGAGTAGATGCGCTCGCCCTGCGCCAGCGCGCGCGTTTCGGCGCGGAACGAGAGCGCGTCGAAGGCCGGGCGGGTGGCAGCAGCGTCGTCGGCCTTCAACAAGGCCAGGTCGTGCAGCACGTCGAGCTGCAGGATCTGCACCGGCGCTTCGCGGCCGTCGGCCGTCACGTAGACGAGGTCGTGGCGCTCGGGCTTGAGCGCGGCTTCGGCCACCACGTGGAAGTTGGTGACGATGTGGCCTTCGGTCGACACGAAGAAGCCCGAGCCGACCGAGGTCTGGCTGGCCCGGCCCTTCAGCACGGTGCGGATCTGCACCAGCTGCGAGCGCGCCTGCTCGTAGACCTTGCGGGCCGACCACGACACCGGCG
>Ga0307516_10001926_pt1 | contig 28435 bp, 31 predicted proteins | sample 19_EM_MG_FD_203310 | JGI IMG/M metagenome (GOLD analysis project Ga0307516, IMG submission 203310) | Populus trichocarpa ectomycorrhiza microbial communities from riparian zone in the Pacific Northwest, United States - 19_EM | ecosystem: Host-associated > Plants > Roots > Unclassified | place...
TGGAGAGTGCCTCTCGAAGTACTCGTAAAGGCGCCTTTCACGCTGGTGAACTTTGATTTGTTGGCGATCAAACCTTCGAATCGGCGCTTGCCACCCGTTACGCACTCAATCTTGGCCAGTATTTCAATAGAAACGCCGCCCTCTAGTTGCACTTCAACGAAGACGGGATATTCGCCGCCTAGCAAAATCATTGTGTCGATTTGATCGTTAGTCGGCCGGCTGATGATTGGGTAGAGCACCTCAGGCACAAGAACAGTGCAGGACTGAACTGGAAAAGGGCCGTTAAAGGACACCATTGTAATCTCTCTGTCGGGTGCTGATGGACTCAGCGGGTCACCTCAAGCCAGTATGACGAGGATTTCTGTTACTAATTAGATATTATTGTGCCGCGTAAGTCAATTCTTAGCATAGACTCTTAAATCAGGCTATACTAGAGATATGACTACCAAATTACTCATTTTCGGTATTACTGGCGACCTTAGCACTCGCAAACTATTGCCTGCACTTAGCGAAATTATTAAAACGGGTGAATACGACGATATCAAGATTATTGGCGTATCGCGAAGAGAAGTTGACATAGCTGAACTGTTTCGCGCTTCAGCTAACGCGCAGGCACTCGAATCTCGCACGGAGGTATTTTCGATGGATCTCGCACGAGGTTCGGACTATGATCGTCTTCGTGAGTATGTAAATCTTACATCTGATGAACAGCTTATAGTGTATCTCTCGGTTCCACCCAGCGCCGCTTCGCAGATCGTCGACTTTATGGGCGAAGCCGGAATGAACACGCCAAATACAAAGCTGCTATTCGAAAAACCATTTGGTGTGGATTTGACTTCGGCTGAAGAAATGATAGCTCGTTCGGCAAGGTATTATAATGAGGAGCAGATATACCGCATCGATCATTACCTAGCCAAGGAGATGTCACAAAATATCGTGGCATTTCGTGAAGGTAACGCTCTCTTTACTCATTTATGGAATAATCAGGCAATTGAAAAGATTGAGATTATTGCCACCGAAGCAATTGGTATTGAAGGTCGGGCTGGCTTTTATGAGCAGACAGGCGCTTTGCGCGATGTTTTACAAGGTCACCTGATGCAACTACTGGCGCTTATTCTTATGGATATTCCCGCTGAACTGGATTGGGATACGCTGCCTGAACTGCGGCTTGAGGCACTTCGGGTACTTATGTCGGCCGATCCTGCTCGTGCGGTGAGGGGACAGTACGACACGTACCAAACCGAGGTAGGTAATCTAGGTAGTCTAACTGAGACATTTGCGGCAGTTGAGCTAGCTTCAGCTGCTTCACAATGGAAAGGCGTACCACTTCGCCTGATTACCGGCAAAGCACTTGATCGTAAAACAACAGAGATTCGAATTCACTTTCGTAAACGTCACACCATGCAGAGTAACTGTCTCACATTTTATATTCAGCCGAACGAGGGAGTGGCAATCGAGTTGTTTACCAAGAAACCGGGCTACGAGCGCGAGTTTGAATCCAGGCAGTTGGCGTTTACCTACCCCGAAGACGCCAGTTTACCTGATGCCTATGAACAAGTAATAGTTGATGCTATTCGTTCGCGTAAAAGTTTATTTACTTCAAGCGAAGAAGTTTTAGAGAGTTGGCGTGTCTTGCAGCCTATTCTGAATGCATGGAGCATGGAGAGTCAGCCACCCATGCAATACATTGCAGGATCTGCAACACATGCTATAAGTAGCGTAGAATAGACAACAATAAACGCTACATGTAGCGTTTTAGGCATAGGATATTGTATAATGGAATTCCATGGAGATATCAACCGACATGGATAAAAAAGAAAAATACATATTTGTAACAGGGGGTGTTCTCTCGGGGGTAGGAAAGGGTATAACCGCAGCAAGTATTGGTGCCGTGTTACAAGCTGCTGGTTCAAGCGTTTCTATTCAAAAGTGCGACCCGTATCTCAATGTAGATGCGGGCCTTTTGAATCCTGCAGAGCACGGTGAGTGTTTTGTAACAAAAGATGGCGCCGAAACCGATCTTGATCTTGGCCATTACGAACGTTTCTTAGATATCGAACTAACGCAAAAGAACGCTACATTATCGGGCAAGTTATTATCGGAGCTTATTGCGGATGAGCGTGCCGGTAAATTTGATGGCAAAACCGTCCAGCTGGTTCCGCATCTTACGCAGGCAATTCAGAGAGCAATTGCAAAAGCCGGCAAGGGAAGCGATGTGCATATTGTTGAAATTGGCGGCACTGTTGGCGACTACGAAGGCCTTAGTTTTGTTGAGGCCATTCGTGAATTTTCACAAAAGGTTGGCCGAGAGAACTGTTTATTTGTTCATGTTGTGTACGTACCATTTTTAGGTACCAGTAAGGAATTTAAAACCAAGCCAGCTCAAAACGCACTTAATGATCTGCGTGGTTTTGGGATTGTGCCGGACTGTGTTGTGGTACGTACTGATGAGATTGCTCCGGTTAGCGTCGCGAAAAAAATTAGCCTGTTTGGCGGTGTGCCAGAAGATAGTGTACTGCTTTTGCCGAACGCCGATACGGTATACCGTGTTCCGCTAACCATTGCCAAAAGTGGCTTGAAACCGCTTCTTATGAAGTTCTCTGGAGCGACTAAAGAGCCAAACCTTAAGGCATGGGAAAATATTATTGCAGCTCAAATCAGTAAGCCAAAAAAGACAGTAACCGTCGGGTTAGTGGCTAAATATATGGACAACGAAGACACGTATATTTCAGTTGTCGAAGCGCTTAAATCAGCAGCCTGGGACGACCTGGTTGGCTTGAATGTAAAATGGATTAATGCTGAAAAAGCGACTGATGAAGATTTTGCCAGCGTTGATGCGCTAGTAGTTCCTGGTGGTTTTGGTGCGCGTGGCATTGACGGCAAAATCGCTGCCGCTACCTATGCGCTCGAACATAACGTTCCATATCTTGGTATTTGTTTAGGGTTGCAGGTGGCGGTTATCGCGGCGGCTCGCCGCGGCGGTCTTAAAGATGCCAATAGCAATGAATTTAGTGAGAGTAAAAATAACGTCGTCTACATTATGAAAGGACAGCGCGGCAAAGAGTCGACGGGTGGTACGCTTCGCCTTGGTGATTATCCCGCCACGCTCGCAAAAAGTTCTAACATAGCCGCCATTTACGGTGCGACCCATATTACCGAGCGTCATCGACATCGTTATGAAGTGAATCAAAAGTTTATTCATGAGATTGAAAAGGGCGGACTAATAATTAGTGGCACATCTCCCGATGGTAAGCTGGTAGAATTTGTGGAGTCGCCAACCAGCACATACTTTGTTGCCACTCAGGCTCACCCTGAGTTTAAGAGCCGACCGTTCCGGCCGCATCCGCTCTTTGCCGGGCTTATTCAAAGCGCCACTCAAAAATAAGGCGACTCACTCGACTTCCTAAGCAGGATGAGTTAGTTGACAAATATAAACAAAAGTGCTAATGTTTATAGTGTAGAAAGCTATAAAACAAACAACCATGAGCGAAGAAAAACCTAACGATCCAAATATCACCAATGACGACCTCGATGTTCTGCGAGTGCTACTCCACAACATTCGAGGTATCAGCACTGTTTCAACGAGTGAATATGTTCCAGTTGACGATTCGCACGACGAACAGTAGATAGGGTGATAAAAATAGCTTCCCGAAAAAGGAGCTATTTTTTCTACCTCTGTTATAATTGAATCTAATGGATATAAAGATCTCCCAAGCAGTTCAAGACTTATTTGATATAAAAGTTGATGTTGTACTGACGCGTCCGGATTCTCAGTTTGGTGACTACGCGACAAATGTGGCTATGCAGTTAGCACGGCCACTTGGTAAAAATCCTCGTGAAATCGCTGATAAAATTGTGACACACTTGCAAGCAACGGGTGATTTTTCTGAAGTAACTGTGGCTGGGCCGGGCTTTATCAATTTTCGTTTAAGTGACGCGGCGTTACTTGCGTTACTTGAGAGCGAACCTGCGCGAAAGCGAACAGGAGAGGCGATTGTTATTGAAACCAATAACCCGAACCCATTCAAGGCCATGCATATCGGGCATGCCTTTAATGCAATTCTCGCTGATACCATAGCAAACTTGCTAGAGAGCGATGGTGCTGACGTTCACCGGGTAAGTTATCATGGCGATGTGGGCGCGCATGTAGGCAAAAGCATGTGGTCGTTACTGCGCTACGTGGATGGTGACGTTAAAAAACTTCATGCTATACCTACAGCTGAGCGTAATACCTTTATGTCTCGTATGTATGCCGAAGGCGCCAAGGCCTACAAGGACGATGAGCAGGCAAAAGTGGAGATCGACAACTTAACTCAGCAATCATTTATATTGGACGATCCTTTGTATAAAGAAATTTACGATATGTGCAAGCTATGGAGTTTCGATGATATCGACCGGATTGTAACGCGTCTTGGTAATAAACCAATTGAAAAACGCTACCTTGAAAGTACAGCCGATAGCCTTGGTGTTACGACGGTTCGCGAGCATGTTGGTGACGTATTTATAGAGAGTGACGGTGCTCTGGTATTTCCGGGTCGTCAATATGGCAGCTTTGATAATGCTTTTGTTACGTCGCAGGGACGAGGCTTGTATGGTGCTCGCGATCTTGGATTGATGCAACTTAAGAATAATGATTTTCATCCAGACAAAAGCTATATTGTAACCGCCGAGGAGCAACGCGATTATTTTCGCGGCGTTATTAAGGCAGCTGAGCTGTGTTTGCCGGATCTTAAGGACGTAACGGTCAACATATCTACCGGAACGGTAAAACTTACGACCGGCAAAATGAGTTCACGTACCGGCGATGTTGTTGAGATTAACTGGCTGTTTGAAAAAATCGGTGAGGCCATACGCGAACGTGGGGGAGAGGCGACAGATGCTATTGTTGCCGGTGCCTTGCGCTATCAATTTTTGAAAGTGCGTATAGGCTCGGATGTTGTGTTTGACGTGAACGAAGCAGTGAGTATTCACGGCAATAGCGGCTCCTATCTGCAATACGCTCATGCTCGAGGCCGTAGTATTCTTGGCAAATCGGCCTACACTCCAAATGCACTCAGTGGCGTGACACTCGAACCCTCAGAGCGGGCCCTTGTGCGGAAGTTAACCGAATATTGCGATACCGTTGAGGCGGCGCAACACGATCTTTTACCTCATCAGGTGTGTACGTATTTGTATGAACTTGCCCAAGAGTTTAATCGCTTTTACGAAAAAAACAAAGTAATTGGCAGCGAGCGCGAAGAGGTGAGAATTTCGCTTGTTAGTCGGTACATCGTGACACTCAAGCAAGGCCTTGAACTACTTGGTATCCATGCACCCGAGACAATGTAATCTCCTTACGTCAAGGGGTGTGTAGGTACATGTTAAAATGGGTATACGCCAGTAGCACGTCGAGGTTACGGTCTGTAGTACATAAGGTGAGGTAGAGCTCGCTTTAGAAACTTCACAATCTGGAGGAGAGATGGCATCTAAGAGTCTGCAGGCGAAGATTCGAGCCAGGCTGAAAAGTGGTGGTGAGATGTACGGAACCTACGCAGATATAAAATATAAATTTGGTTTGGATTGCAATTGGGGAGAGTTTCGAGCAGCTATTGATGAGCTCGTGAAGAGGGGGCTTATATCTAGGGTTCCCCGAAAAGGTTTTCCAAACCAATTTACGCTTACCTTTCGTAATAAATAATGCTTGAACTACCAAGTGATGCGGTTTCAAGAAATAGGCCGCATCACTTGGTAGTGTTCTTTCCTCCGGATACTTTCAAATGCTATACTTTTTATAGAAGGAACTTATTTTTTATGCCAAACAAAATAATTGAACAAAGTCATGTTAGGGCAGTTAAAGCACATGCAGGAACTATTAAATCCCATAGCACAAGGCAATTACACGGCTTTGCTAATTTCATTCGCACGCAAGGTGTTGTTGGGCTTGCCGTCGGGCTGGTGCTCGGTGGAGCAGTAACGGTAGTTGTTAAGTCGTTGATTGATAATGTTGTTATGCCGCCGCTTGGTCTGCTGCTTGGCTCGTCCGAAGGCCTTAAGGGGTTGACGATCAGTTTAGGAAAAACGGCTAGTGGCAAGGAAACGGCGCTTCATTATGGTACGTTTTTAAACGATTTCATTAACTTTTTAGTGATTGCACTGGTGATATATTTGATTGTTCATGTGCTTGGCTTCGACAGGCTTGATAAAAAGAAAGAGTAGAACATGCAAAAATCTGATGAGCAATGGCGCGAAATATTAACACCTGAACAGTTTGCGGTTCTGCGCGAAAAGCAAACTGAAGCGCCGTTTAGTGGTGAATACGATGGACTTTATGCCGACGGCGTATATGCCTGTGCCGCTTGCGGGCAAGTGTTGTTTGATAGCGGCAAGAAGTTTGATGCACATTGCGGGTGGCCCAGTTTTTATGATGCCAAGCCAGAGGCGATAGCCTTTTATACTGACGATAGTGCTGGTATGTCCCGCACCGAAGTGACCTGTTCTAATTGCGGGGGTCATCTGGGTCATGTTTTTGAAGGCGAGGGCTTTAATACGCCGACCGATAAGCGGTTTTGTATTAATTCACTTAGCCTTAAGTTCACGCCGTCTGACGTGAAGATAAATAATAAATAAAATAGCTATTAATTCAAAATAGTTGTATAGTTAAAGTTCACGCATCTATCGAACGAGGAGGTGAACCGAAATGTTGGGATTTGGGAAGAAGGCTAAGGCCAAGAAGAAGGCCAGGATCGTCAAGGGTGTTCTCAGGCGCCAGGCAAAGTTCACCAGGAAGATGAAGGGCTGAGTTCCTTATCTGTCTCGTTGTAACGCTCCGGTGGCGTGTGACGACATGCTGTCGGAGCCGCGACAGGAAGTCGAGTATTTTTTACTCCTTCCTTCGCTCTTCCTTATTTTCATTTCGGTATAAGACAGGCCTTCATTGCCTGTCTTTTCCACATTCTCAAGATGTTCGCTATAATGAGGGCATGACTAAAAAAGCAAAAATACTTTGGGTTGATCTTGAAATGACCGGCCTTGACGCTGATAACGATTTGATTTTGGAAGTAGCGGCCATTGCGACCGATTGGGACTTTAAAGAGCTTGCAACGTACGAGGGCATTGTTAAAAACGATCATATGACTTTGCACGAACGTTTGGAGCTGAACAACATTTTTTGGGACGCTAATCCAGATTCAAAAAAAGGTCTGATTGATCAAAACGGGAGCGGCAAAGATTTGGTTGATGTCGAAGATGAGCTACTGGCTTTTATTGATGAACATTTTGAAGCGGATAGCCCAGTGCTGCTGGCCGGTAACTCCATCCATATGGATAGGCGCTTTATCACTAGTCAGTGGCAGCGGCTTGATGCTCGCCTGCACTACCGTATGCTCGATGTCAGTGCCTGGAAGGTGGTCTTTGATGGCAAATATGGCAAGCGCTTTGCTAAGCCCGAAGAACATCGGGCACTGGGCGATATACGCGGTAGCATTATGGAGCTCAAGTATTATCTGACAAAAATGCACATGTAATCGAGTTTGACGCTCGTTTTACGTATTGCAATTATGATATTATACATTTTAAGCACATGAGTGCGCTATCGGATAGAGATGGGGTTTTGAGATGGACTCAGTCAGTCTCGATGATCGGGTATGGGTACGGCTCACTCGTCAGGGTGAGAGGGTCTATAGGGACTATCTCAGGGCGGTACTTAGGGGGAGTCGACGCACCCCAGAGGCGGCGTTCGCAGAATCCAACATCGGACTAGGCTGGAGAATGTTCCTGTTGCACGAGCTGATGACTATCTTCGGTTCTGCGATCGCCAAGACAACGGATGCCCTCTTCGAGAAGAATGAGATCCGTCTCACTCGGCCGTAGGCCGACATCTGGTGGTAGCCCTGCGTCCTAGGTATGCGCGTAGCAAAGAGCCTCGCGCGTCTATGGACGCGAGGCTCTTTGCTGTCCTGGGTAGACGCTAAGAGGTAGTTTATTGCCCAGAGTAGTCACTTCAGGGTAGAATAGGTTTATGACCCACAAAGAACTTGAAGAATATCTGCTTAGTTTTCCGAATACCTGGCTCGACTTTCCGTTTGGCGAAGAAACTTTGGTTTATAAAATAGGACATAAAGAAACCGGTGAAGGTAAGATGTTTGCACTTATTCAAAATAACAGCAAACCATTACGGCTTAGTCTTAAATGCGATCCGCAGTTGGCCGAGGTACTACGCGAAAAATATGAAACAGTGATCCCGGGCTATCACTTAAATAAAAAACACTGGAATACTATTTTATGCACCGGACAAGTGCCAGAAAATGAGATTCATGATTTTGTACGTTTAAGTTATAACCTTGTGGCCGGCAATTAGTTACTGGGCGTTAAACTCTTTAAATTGCTTTTTAATCGGGAGAAGGTTAGCATCTGTTGCTACAAGAAAATCCTTGAGTGATTTGCTGTTGGTATTTGTATAGATATCTTTCATGAGTACGGCGGTAGTGTCGAGCTGGTAGCCCATTTCAAGTGCGTAGGTACGATCGTAGACGGCGTTAAGACGCGCATCCTCAAGTTTTTTAGTTAATTCCGTACCGGCTTCCTGGCTGACGATTTTTTTATCAATCTTTTTGACATCGACGCCGTTTTTGCTTAGGGGTGCCGCAATGTCACGGTTGGCGTTTGTGAGGAAGATTGTTAAGCTGCTGTTGGTGCTTCGGAGTCCACCGTTTTTGATGTTTTTCTGGGCTTTATCAGAAATTGTTTGTAGGGTAGTAAGGCGAGCCGCGAGCGTTTGCATTTTTTGGGTTGGACCTGCGCTACCGCTTCCTGAAAGAACAAAAATACCTACAATAATTGCAAGTAGCAGTCCGCCGCCAGCAAGCATCAAAAAAAGCTTATTGCTGAGCCCTGGCTTTTTTGACGGGGGAGCAATCTGATTGAGATAGTCAATCGAATATTGAGGTTGGTTTGGATTTTGATCCGGGTACATACTCCCTTATTTAAGCACATGCAATAACAGAGGTAAAGAGTGATATAATAAAACTATGCAAGACGCCAAGGAAGAAGTACGCGCGCGCCTCAATATTGAGGATATAGTGGGGGAATATGTCCAACTGAAGCGTGCCGGGCGTAACTTTAAAGGACTTAGCCCATTTAGCGGTGAAAAAACACCGAGTTTTTTTGTGAGTCCCGACAAACATATTTGGCATGACTTTTCTTCGAATAAAGGCGGGGATATTTTTAGTTTTGTGATGGAAGTCGAAGGCCTTGATTTTCGTGCTGCACTTGAACATCTGGCGCGAAAAGCTGGTGTCGATCTTAGTGTTTATGAGTCTAAAGGTAGTCAAGATTTAGCTCGACGCAAAAAACGTTTGCTTGAAGCGTTGAATCTGGCTGCCAGCTATTATCAGCATAGCCTGCTTAAAAATCCACATGCGGTGGAGTATGTGTTTAAAAAACGGGCACTTAGTAAAGATATTGTTCAGAACTTTCGGATTGGCTATGCGCCCACAAGCGGTGATGCTCTTGTGCTGTTTTTAACGAAAAAAGGCTTCTCAAAGAATGAATTAAACGATGCCGGTCTTACTAATCGTTTTGGTGGCGACATGTTCCGCGGCCGCATGACAGTGCCGCTGATGGATCCAAGCGGGCAGGTAATCGGCTTTACCGCCCGAGTTGTCACAAATGATGATCCGAATGCGCCAAAGTATCTAAATACGCCACAGACGATGCTCTATGACAAAGGTCGTCATGTGTTTGGCTTATCTCAGGCCAAGGATGCTATTCGCACGAGTGATTATGCGGTTGTCGTTGAAGGCAATCTTGATGTTGTGAGTAGTCACCAGGCGGGTGTCATGCAGGTTGTGGCGACAGCTGGCACCGCAATGACTGAATTCCATTTACGGGCCCTCCGTCGGCTTACCGGTAATGTACGGCTCGCTTTTGATGGTGACAAGGCGGGTATTGCTGCCACCGAGCGCGCCATTCCAATTGCCAGTGAAGTGGGTGTCGAGCTGACCATCATTACGTTACCGGACGACACCAAAGATCCGGACGAACTCATTCAGCAGGACGTTAACCTTTGGCAAAGGGCGATTGACGGCGCAAAGCCAGCCGTAGATTGGATACTAGAGCAATATTCTAAACGCGAGGACATCACGACGGCCAGCGGTAAGCGGGCTTTTACGACGGCAGCCCTTGCGGTTGTGCGTACGCTTGGAGATGCTGTCGAACGCGAACATTATGAAAAAAAGATTGCTACCATGATCGACTCAACACTTGAGGCTATTAAGTCTAAACTGGCGAGTATCCCGCAGCAAACAAAAGCTCCTGTTCGAAGGCCGGTGAGCGGCTCGCTCGGCAAGCTACCTCAAGATCCGTATGCGTATCAGGATAATCTCCTATCTTTGGCGCTGATTGACGCGCCGAGTCAGGAACTATTTGTACATACAGATAGTAGTGTATTTATGGGTGAGGAGCGCCAAGCGGTTGCCGTGTATGTGGGCAAACATGCCGGTATGGCCGTAGAAACAACACCCAATGACTTGCAAAATTACGATACGTATGTGAAAATATTACTATTGAAGGCCGATACGCGATATGCCGATTGGAGCGACCAAGATCGTTACTTTGAAACGGCACGCCTGCTCCGCCAAGTAGCAAACGAACACAAGAAACAAACTCAGGAACAATTAACCCAACAATTACGTGAAGCCGAAAGCAATGGCGATGACGCTCGTGCAATGGTACTTCGCGAACAACTTAACACACTCATAAAGGAGATAACTCGTGGCCAAAGATAAAACCCTCCCGGTAGTAGACGATGATCAGGTAATAGATGCCAGCGGCGGACCACTTAGCGATATCGACGGCCCGGCGCTCGACGAGCTAATCGATGAAGAAGAAGATGATGTCGATACGCTCAATAGCGGCCAATATTTTGATGATGTCAGTGACGACAGCGTTCGTCTGTATCTGCGTGAAATTGGCAAGATTCCACTTTTAAATGCAGCCGACGAGCTAACGCTTGCGCAGCAAGTAGTAGCCAACCGCGACGAACTTGAAGAAGTGAGTACGCGACTTAGCGAGATTGACGAAGATGACGAAGAGGGAGCCAAGGCGCCGCTTTCCTCAAAGCTGCTTGCCGAACGCGATATACTTGTAGCTCGTGCTAAAAAACTAAGTCAACCAAAAGACAAAATGGCCGAAGCGAACATGCGCCTCGTGGTATCAATCGCTAAGCGCTACAGTGGTCGTGGTCTTGATTTTCTTGATCTTATCCAAGAAGGCAACACCGGTTTGCTTCGTGCTGTAGAAAAGTTCGATCCAGACAAAGGATTTAAATTCAGTACCTACGCTACATGGTGGATTCGCCAGGCGATTACCCGTGCGATTGCCGATCAGGCCCGCACGATTCGTATTCCGGTACATATGGTAGAGACTATTAATAAACTGCTTCGCACGCAGCGTCGCATGACCCAAGAGCTCAACCGTGAGCCAACCATCGAAGAGCTCGCCAAAGAGCTTGAGATGGAGCCTGAGAAGGTTGAATACGTTATTAAAATCAAGCAAGATATTACGAGCCTTGACGCCGGTGTGGGACGTGACGGTGAAGACGAGGATTCAGTTCTTGGTGATTTTATTGAAGACGAAGACGGCGCAACGCCGGAAGAATCTGCTACGAGCCAACTTCTTAAAGAGCAAGTCCAGGCAATCCTATCAACGTTATCCGAGCGTGAACAAAAAATTGTCAAAATGCGTTTCGGCCTTGAAAACGGCAAAAGTCACACGCTCGAAGAAGTCGGACAAGAGTTCGCCGTTACGCGTGAGCGTATCCGCCAAATTGAAGCCAAGGCACTTGCCAAGCTTCGTAAGCACAAAGATGCTAAAAAGCTGCACGAATATCTAGGTTAGATTTTACACTTAGATTATAGACGATTAACAATGCCAGGTTGTGTAGCGCACCTGGCATTGTTAATCTGCGCAACTGAAGAGTTGGCGACTAGTTGCCTAGGCGGTAGTACTGGACGGGACCATCCCAGTAGAAATGCGCAGCATGCGCTTCGGATTTACCACACGGAACTGTTTCCATGGTAAAGATAAGTCTGGCCTAGCTGTAGAAATCGATATGCTTAAGTACTTCGTCGAGTTGCTGGTGGAGATGCTCTTCGTCACTGTTGTTCATAATGAAATGATCGGCAATAGCAATAGGCCCGCCTTTTTCGATGTTTTCAATTTCGGCCCAGTCACGTTGATCAACCTCGGTCGAGGTGAGGGGACGTTCAGGGCGCTCCGCCAAGCGGCTTTTACGCAAGTGCTTTGGCGCTACCACAGCAATAACAGTCAGCTCGCCGGGAAACTCGTGTTTGAGTACTTTGTATTCGCTCCAACTATACAACCCGTCAAGTACAAGCCGATGTTGTCCGGCACTAATGAGCTCGTGAATTTGTTTAATAGCGCGCTTCACAACAAAGTCTTTACCTTCCTTTTCGCGGATTTCCTCGCGGAACTGTTTTTGGCTATCGAAGGTAATTTCAATACCAGCATCTCGCATTGCTTGATAAAGTATGTTTCCAAAATGAACTTTCGGATAACCTTTTTTAGTTAGGTAATCAACAGCGGTACTTTTTCCACTTCCGGTCAGGCCAACAAGGGCGACGATTTTGACGTTTTCAAGATGTTTCATGCTGACTAGTATAGCAAATGTTCTTTAAAGCTGCGGTAGAAACCACCCCCTGTAGAGAATTAGTAGTAGTAGCTCTGTTATACTTAAGGATATGAAACGACTCGTAGTGATTGATGGAAAAAGTGTATTTTACCGTGGCTACTATGCCATGCCGGGATTGAGCACCAGGGACGGTACGCCAACGGGCGGTGTGTATGGGTTTGCAAGCCTTGCGCTGGAGATCATGAAAAAGCTTGAACCAGACTACGTAGCTGTGGCGTGGGATAAAAAGGGGACGAGCATTCGCAAGCGTCTAGAGATTCTTCCAACTTACAAAGCTGGCCGCAAAAAACCGCCTGAGGATTTTTTCACTCAATTGCCGATGTTGTACGAACTACTTGAGGCTTGTGGGTGGCCGCTTTATGAACTTGACGATTACGAAGCCGATGACATTATGGGCGGCCTTGCTGAAAAGGCAAGTGACGAGGGCATTGAAACCTGTCTGATTACTAGTGACCTTGATATGCTGCAATTGGTTGGGCCGCTAACGCATGTATATGCACTTAAAAAAGGTTTTACGGATATCGAGCTATTTTCGCCGGAATACTTTGAACAAAAGTATGGTATTCGAGTTAATCAATTTCTTGATCTTAAAGCACTAAAGGGCGATAGTAGCGACAATATACCGGGTGTGCCGGGTATTGGGGAAAAGACTGCTGTACAGCTGCTTCAAGAATACGAAACGCTTGATAGCATTTACGAACATCTTGCCGACATTAAGCCTAGCATCGCTAAAAAGCTTGAAGCTGGCAAGGGTTCGGCGTATATAAGCCGGGAAGTGGGTAAAATTTGGTGTGATGCACCAATCGACCTCGACCTCAAGGCGATGAATGCTCGAGAGCTAGACGTAGCTAAGCTCGCCACACTATTAAAGAAACTGGAGTTTACCTCGCTACTTCGGCGTTTGCCAAAACATATGCAACAAACCGCACAAGGCAGTCTGTTTGATATTGCCAAAGAATCGTCGCTCAAGCCGCTTAAAGAAGTGGCTTGGCCCGAGATGTTGACACTTGATGCCGACGCGGAAACGATTATGTATGTTAATGAGGATACGGTATGGCTATCAACCGATAAAAAAACCGTGGCTGTTGCTCCGCTAACTCAAATAGATACGAGTATTTGGCGCGCACTCGAAATGACGAACGTTGTTGCCTACGACGTGAAGAAAATGTATCACACCGCCCACGGCCAGGGTGTGGAAGTTCACTTCGACAGGGTGCACGATATCGCCCTCGGTGCGTTTTTACTCGATCCCTTAATGCGTGACCGCTCAATCGCGGCTTTAGCGCGTGAAGATATCGCTATGGATAGTCCCGGGCAGGTAATGGCTGCTTTGTGGCAAATTTACACCGAGCAGATCGAAGGTTTTGCAAAAGAGCCGAACATTGCTTTTGTGGCCAAAACACTCGACTTTCCGCTTACCTATATGTTGTACCGCATGGAGAGCCGCGGCATTAAAATCGATAAAAAACTGTTTGAGAAAATGAGCAAAGAACTTGGCGACGAGCACAAAACGCTTGAACAAGAAATGTTTTCAATGGTTGGCTACGAATTCAATATTGGTAGTCCAGCTCAGCTCTCTGAGGTGTTATTTACCAAACTCCAACTACCCACTGCTGGTATTAAAAAAGGCAAAACCGGTTATAGTACCGGCCAAAAAGAGCTTGATAAGCTACGCGGCCAGCACCCGATAATCGAGTTGATTGAACGTACGCGCGAGCTGGCTAAACTCAAAAATACCTACGTGGATACCTTGCCGAGTATGGCTGACGAACACGACAGGATTCACACTGATTTTCGACAAGACGTCGCGGCAACGGGCCGACTTTCAAGTAATAACCCGAATTTGCAAAATATTCCGGTACGAACCGACCTTGGCCGTAAAATTCGAGAAGCCTTTATTCCAGAAGGTGACAAAGTATTTGTTAGTGCCGATTATTCACAATTTGAACTGCGCCTTGCGGCAGTTCTCGCCGGCGATACCAAGCTTATTAACGACTTTAACGGTGATGCAGATATTCATACCAAAACCGCCGCCCAGGCGTACGGCATTCCTATAGATCAGGTTACTAAGACTCAGCGTCGGGCAGCTAAAGTGATTAATTTTGGCGTGCTCTATGGTATGAGTCCGCACGGTTTATCGGCGGCAACTGGCATGAGCTTTACCGAGGCGAAAACCTTTATCGACCATTATTTTGAGCTGCGTGCTCCGATTCGTAAATATATCGACGCTACGCTTGAAAAAGCGCAAAAAGAAGGTTATGTTGAAACCTATTTCGGTCGCCGCCGCCCAACACCCGATGTTAATAGCACTAACTTTATGGTGCGTGAGGGTGCCAAACGAGCTGCGGCTAATATGCCAATCCAGGGTACGGAGGCCGATCTCATGAAAATGGCTATGCTTAAAGTTGACGAGAGGCTTGGTAATTTAGGTGAGCAAATTTTGCAGGTACACGACAGTATTTTAGTGGAATGTCCGCCCGAAAATGCCGATAAGGTAGCTGAACTTCTTAAAACAACAATGGAAGAAATCTATCCAGCGCTTGAAGTTCGCCTGAAGGTTGATGTCGGTATTGGTAAAAACTGGGGTGATTTATAAGTTTATTAAAAAGGTATTATAGTCTAAATGTTTCCCGGCGGAGAAGGCGATGCATACAGCACCACTTTCTCCGCCGGCTGGCGCATAGATGGGTGACCTAAAGGTCAAAATCACCATCCTTGACACCGTTGACGAAATCCGTCCACCTCTCCCGGTCGAAGATCAGGGCCGGTCCGGCCGGGTCCTTGCTGTCGCGGACGGCGGTAAGTGCGCCGAGATTTGCCACCTCGACACAGTTGTTTCCGCCGTTGCCGTTGCTGCGGCTGGACTTCTTCCAGATTGCCGTGCTCAGGCGATGTGCTGGAATCATTGGTCGATCCTCCTCTTGCGTCCTGGCGAGTGGATACTCGTCTATTTCATAATAACTCTTTAAGTGTGTAAAGGAAACATTACTACATGGAGGCAGCCGGCCTGTTTATTGACATTTGCATTGACTTTTAACCATAAAAGTGATAATATAAAAATATGTATAGAGGTAATTCATCCAGAGTTCTTCCGGTTATTTTAGTACTAATTGTTATCGCGATCGCGATTGCTGCACTTGTATCTGCTGGCCGCGCTATTTTTGGTGGTGATCAGACAACTCAAACCCAGGTGGATGTTGGCCGTGATGCGCTTCTTAACACTACGCTCAACCACAGTGTTCGAATGACCGTGCGCGGCTCTATCGTGGCTGATGAGAATTTTCGCTCATATCAGGTTGCGGTTAACCCGTCTAATCGATCTCTTACGACATATTCGGGTTATCTTGATCAGCCACTTAGTACGAAGCAGTATGGCAATAACGTCAAAGCCTATGAAGAATTTGTTTATGCACTTGATAAAGCCAATTTCATGAAGGGCGAGGCCTTTACGGGTGAAAAAGATGACACGCGTGGCCTGTGCGCTACAGGAAAAGTGTATGAGTTCGAAGTACTAAATGGCAGCAATGTTGTTAAACGACTCTGGACTACTACTTGTAAGGGTTCGGTAGGATCGCTTAAGGCTAGTGTTGTTCAGCTTGAGACACTGTTTCACAGTCAGATTCCTGATAGCCGGACTACTCTTCGTGCCATCGATTTATAGCCGCTAAGCAGGTATACTAGTAAGGTGATACACGCTATTATTTTTGATTGCTTCGGTGTGCTTGTACATGGAAGCCTTGACCATCTGCGTTCTTTGGTGCCACCCGAACATTTAGCGGAACTTAATGATCTAAGTCATAGTTCGGACTATGGTTATGTTACGAAGGCTCAATACTTACAAGGCGTCGGAGATCTTCTCGGGCACTCTGCGGCAGACATTGCCGATATTATACATGCACAATATGTGCGTAATGAACACATGGTCGACCTAGCGCGCTCACTGCGTAGTGAATATAAGGTTGGCATGCTAAGTAACGTCGGACGCGGCGTTATCGACCAGCTATTTAACCCGTCTGAATTAGACGCTCTATTTGATGTTGTCATCCTATCCAGTGAGGTTGGCATGGTAAAACCGAATGCCGACATATATGAGCTAGCTGCTCGCGAGCTTCATCTGACACCCGAAGAATGCCTCATGATCGATGATTTGCCGGCTAATGTTGCTGGCGCCAAAGCAGTTGGTATGCACGGTATTGTTTGTTCTAGTTCGACTCAGTGTATGACGGACGTGCGCACTGTACTTGAGAAAAGTCATGCCTGAGTTGCCTGAAGTCGAAACGGTTCGCCGAGGGCTCCATGCGCTTATCGTTGGCCGTACGGTCAGCGCGGTCGAACACGACACACCGAAGAGTTTCCCAAATGCCGCAGCGGATGTCGAGGCGTTTTTAATCGGCGCAACTGTAGTTGACGTGCGTCGTCGAGCTAAGGTACTTTTAATTGATCTCGCGAATGATTACACACTCGTGACTCACCTTAAAATGACCGGACAATTGGTATTTCGCGGTGAAGTTGCGTTTGGGGCGGGACACCCCAACGAGAGTCTTATCGGTGCATTACCCGATCGCTCTACGCGAGTGACCATTACGTTTAGTGACGGTTCGCATCTTTACTTCAATGATCAACGCAAGTTTGGTTGGATGAAGTTAATGCCGCGCCTAGAAGTACCGAATATAGATTTTATGAAAAAGGTTGGTCCGGAGCCGCTTGAAGCCAGCTTTACGCCAGAGGAATTTACCGAGCGTTTCAAACGTCGAGCTAAAACCAGTATTAAAGCTGCGCTGCTTGATCAGACGGTTATAGCGGGTGTTGGTAATATTTATGCCGATGAAAGCTTATGGGGTGCTAAAATCCATCCGCAAAGGCTAGTTGGGACTATTACGTCGGATGAATTTCTAATGCTTTATACCGAACTGCGTGCTGTTATGAATAAAGCAATCGAAAAGGGTGGCAGTACCGATAAAAATTACGTTAACGCCGAGGGAAAGCGGGGTAGTTATCTTGATTTTGCTCGAGTATTTCGACGTGAAGGACAGGTTTGTCCGCGTTGCGGTACGACGATCATTAAATTCAAGGCTGCTGGGCGGGGGACACATATTTGTCCCCAGTGCCAGACTCTTTAATGAGTGCAGTAGGGTATACTCATAGGTAATGATTACACTTCTGACCGGAGAAAATAGCTTTGAGAACGAGCGGGCCTTGCAGCGTATCGTTGTTGAGTCGACTGTTCCAGTAGAACGAATTGACGGTTCGAGCTTGGAAACGAAACGATTACCCGATCTTTTCATGGGAGCAACGTTATTTGCCGATAAGCGTTTGGTGGTGATACGGAACTTATCCGAGAACAAAACACTCTGGACTGATTTGAGCATCTGGCTGCCGCGCATAAGTGATGATATTCATGTTGTATTTGTTGAGTCTAAGCCCGATAAGCGTACGAAGACCTATAGAGATTTGCAAAAAGTGGCATCAATTCAGGAGTCAAAAGCTTGGACTGACCGTGACGGTGCGAAAGCTGAGCAGTGGGTAGTAGCCGAAGCCCGAGTTCGGGGCGTTGAACTTGATAAAAAATGTGCGCATCATCTCGTGCAACGCGCTGGAATTGATCAATGGTTATTGTCGCAGGCCCTTGAGAAACTCGCCGTAGTTGAACATGTTTCGGTCGAGGTGATTAATGAACTTGTGGAGGCGAGTTCCACGGAGAACGTGTTCAACCTACTTGATACTGCACTTCGGGGTGATACGCATCGAATTCGAACCATGATTAGCATACTTGAAGTAAATGAAGAGCCGTATCGCTTGTTTGGTTTGCTGAGTACTCAGGGGTTTCAACTTGCTGTACTGAGTGTTACCGATAAGCCGTCGAATGAGGTTGCGAAAGAGCTTGGAGCTCATCCGTTTGTTCTCTCAAAGCTGACACCTCATGCCCGGAAACTTGGACCGACAGGCGCGCGAAAGCTGATTAGGGCGCTTGCTGAGGCAGACAGTGGCATGAAGACTTCTGTCGGGGAGCCTTGGCTCTTGATTGAGCGGGCACTTATAAAGATTGCAAGTATATAATAAAACAACACCGAGTAAAACGGTGTTGTTTTATCAAGAATGAAAGAATTACTTAGCTGCTTTTTTGACAGCTGGTTTCTTGGTAGTGGCTGGTTTTTTAGCTACAGGAGCTTTTTTATCCTTTGAGGCAGCTTTAGGGGTAACGGGCTTTTTAGCTACGGTCGGCTTCTTGGCTACAGCCGGAGCGGCTTTTTTAGTGGCAACCAGCTTAACGCCAGCATCTTTAGCCACCTTAGATAGGTGAGATTTACGACGAGCTACAGTATTTTTCTTCATCAGCTTTTTTTTAACAGCGGTGTCGAGTTCGCTGTGGGCTGCACTTAGGCCTTCACTAGTTGGTTTGCTTAGAAAGCTTTTAACAGCGCTCTTAATATCGCGCTTGATGCCGACGTTGCGCTCTTGACGCTTGGCAGTCTGCTTCATTCGTTTAATAGCTGATTTGATAATTGGCATACTGTTCCTTCATTTCTTAAAACTTAAAAGTTTGTGAATACAATCAGATGCGATTATAGAGGAAAATGGGCAAGTTGTAAAGTAGTTCACGAGAAGCCGTCTCAGATATGTCTACGACAAAATAAAAAAGCCCACACTGGACGCCTCATCACATCGAACCTGCGTAGGTGCATATTATAAAATTATTTATAAAAAAATTGCAATCAAGGGTAAGAATTATGGAGATCATAAAAATTGACTACATGAAATCACTTATGGTATAGTGAACACAAAATCTCAGATAGAAAATAAAAATAGGACAAACTTTAGTATGAACGACTCTGGCGCTAAGCAGCAAATCGTCGATAAGATCAAAAGTAACAGCAATATTTTAGTTACTGTTAGTACTAATCCATCTGTTGACGAACTCAGCGCTGCTCTCGGCCTGACATTACTACTCAACAAAATGAACAAACACGCCACGGCAGTTTTTAGTGGTGCGATTCCGCCAGCTATTACGTTTTTGGATCCGCAAAAGACTTTTGAAAATACGGTCGATAGCTTGCGTGATTTTATTATTGCACTCGATAAAGAGAAAGCCGACCATTTGCGCTACAAAGTAGATGGCGATGTCGTGAAGATTTTCATTACACCGTACCGGACAACAATCAGTAGTGATGATCTCGATTTTAGTCAAGGCGACTACAATGTTGAGCTTGTTCTTGCTCTTGGTGTTAAGAACCGCGATTATTTGGACGGTGCGCTGGCTGCCCATGGCCGGATTTTGCACGATGCTGTCGTGATGACTATGAGCGCTGGTGGAGATAAGAGTGAGCTTGGTAGTGTTGATTGGAAAGAAGAGAACGCCAGTAGTTTGAGTGAGATGCTCGTTAGCTTAGCCGATGCCCTAAAGAGTGATAAGGCTCTGCTTGACGAACAAATCGCAACTGCTTTTTTGACAGGTATCGTTGCCGCTACCGATCGTTTTAGTAACGACCATACATCGTCACGTGTCATGACCATGGCCGCACAGCTTATGTCGGCTGGGGCTAATCAGCAGCTGATAGCCTCAAAACTTGAAGAAGCCCACGAAATTGGCCCCGATGCACCTGCCGCATCTTTACAGAGTCAGAACTCTGATGGAACTGTTGATCTATCCGAAGGCGAGTCAACAAAGGTCAATAAAAAACAGGCCAAAGAGATTAAAAAAATAGCTGAACCTGAAGCGCCAAAGCCTGATGACGGGTCTCTGACAATCTCGCACGAAAAACAGGGAAGTGTCGATGAGGTAGCTGAGGCAACTGAGCGTGAAAAACAGGAAGCAGCTGCTCAAAAAGCTCAAGATGAGCTAAGTAAGCGCGGATTAGAGGTAACGGAACAGCCACAAGCCGCCGCCGTTGCTGCTGAACAGAATCTCGCCCAGCAACTAGCTGCGAGCAAACCAGTAATTGGCGGTACACCTTCGGTTGCGGATTTGCAAAAAGATCTTGCTGCTGCGAATGCTGAGGTTAATGAGGCTGCAGATGCCGCCGCCGAGCCACTTGCGGGTGCGACGAGTAGCGTCCAGTGGCAGAATACCACTAGCGCACCGAGTATGGGCGGTACCCTTAACGCTACGGCTGAGCAGGCTGCAGACGACAAGCGTCGTGCAGAGGAAGACGAACGCAATCATACGATTTTAAGTCATAACAGCAATAACAATTATGTTGGTAACAGTACGCCGACATTTCAATCACCGCTCAATGCCGCCTCTCAGCCCGAAGAAGAGCAGCCGATGGTCGATCCATTCAAGGAGACTACTTTGCCTCCCGTAGCGTATGAGTCAACACCTGCGTACGTTGAGCCGCCGAAGTCAACTACGACACTCGCCGATATTGATAAGCAGAACCGCGCTCCGCACGAAGATGCCCGTGCGGCGGTAAATGCCGCTTTTGGCGCCGTTCCGTTTACGCCGTCGACTCCACCCCAAACGCAAGTTGCGGAACCACTTAGCTCATCGCAGCCAGCACCGACAGCTAGTTTGCCACCAATGCCGCCGCTGCCTGATTTCTCAACCTTGCCACCGTTGCCGCCTGTACCTGGTGCAGCCCCTATGGCTGGCGCCTTGTCGCCTGAAAAACTAGAGGATCTTCTCTTGCCGTCCGCACCCACTACTGCAACAGCGCCCGTTTCGCAATCGAACGATCCGGCTCAGTTTAAGATTCCCGGTCAAAACTAACTTTTAACAATAAAGTAATTTAAGCCAAGGTTTGCGCCTTGGTTTTTGATAGCGGCTTCATAGTCTGCGCGCTGAGAGGCGTGAGCCTGCATGATGGTCTTAATAGTAGTGGCGAGGTCTCGAGCGTCAACCGTTTCATCGATCTCATCAGGTGTACGACCTGGCTCCATGTATATCCAATCGATGTTGGTAATTGGGACGATCTCACGCGGCAGGCAAGCGAGACGAATCCGACTAAAACGCGGATCGTTCTTTTTGAACGTGTAAAAGGCTTGGCATGCAGCGCGCGTCGCGACGATATGGTCGATATGTCCAGTATATCCGTTAAGATCAAGACTCATAAATTCGACTTCGATATTGTTAGGTAGTGAGGCGAGTGTATGGGTAACGAGTGTGATGATACGTTTTGAGGCTTCAATCATGGCGACATTATTGAGCTGGCCGTCTTTATAGCCCAAAAAGTGCATACTGCTTGCGCCAAGTAGGTTGCCGGCTGCACGCCATTCTTCAAGCCGCACGCCGCCAAGATCAGTATGATTATCAGGATTCATGCCTCCTTCGCCAGCGGTTAGGGTAATAAGATGTACGTCAGTACCGTTTTGTATTTCTTGCAGAAGCGCGCCACAAGGTCCAAAAGCTTCGTCGTCTGGGTGGGCAAAAATGCCAAAGATAATTTTATTCACACTCATCAGTATAAATGATAAGTCTAGAAATAAAACGTCAACATGCTGGTATACTACATACTCATGGACCACGGAATTCTTTTAATTGACAAGCCGAGCGATATGACCAGCTTTGGAGTTGTTGCTCGTGTTCGTCGTGTACTGAGCCAGCGCGCAGGCAAAAAAGTGAAGGTAGGGCACACGGGGACGCTTGATCCGTTTGCGACGGGTCTGATGATTCTTGTTGTTGGTAAGGAATGTAAGAATGCGGGACACTACACAAAGCTCGATAAAGTATACGAGGCGACATTTCGGCTTGGCCAGATAAGTACGACTGGCGATCCTGAAGGCGAGATAACCGATGTCAGTGGCAAACAACCGAGTCTTGAGGAAGTCAGGCATGTTCTGCCGAAATTTACCGGTGAAATCAGCCAGCGCCCACCTGTCTTTAGTGCAATTAAGATTAACGGCCAGCGTGCGTATAAGTTAGCCCGAAATGGTGAAGAGGTAGAAATTCCGCTGCGCAACGTAACTGTCTACGAGCTTACGTTAGTAGACTATTCGTATCCAAACCTGACCGTGCGAGCTCATGTTAGCAGCGGTACGTATATTCGGAGTCTTGCAGTTGACATCGGCGCAGCACTTGAGACGGGCGCGTACTGTACTGACTTACGAAGGCTATCAATTAGTAAGTGGAGCGTGGCTGATGCGCAGCAGCTGAGCGATCTGGGTGTGACGAGCTAACGCGTAAATAGCGAAACCTATGTACTGCCTGTTGAAAACTTTCTCCGACTCTGTTACAATATCTCGTGATGATTACAGCAGATAACAAAGCCAAGGCACTTGCCTTGACGCAGACTCACAAAACTGATGTTGGAAGCCCTCAAGCCCAAGCGTCTGTTTTAACAGTTCGTATCAAGGAGATTACTGAGCACTTGAAGACTAACAAGCACGACCACATGGCTCGTCGCGGGTTGATTCAGATGGTTGGTCGTCGCAAGCGTTTGCTTAAATACCTCGAGTCGAAAGACTTTGAAAGCTACAAAGCAACCGTCGCCGCCCTCGGACTCCGCAAATAATTGCGGAGTTTTTATTTTGTATTAAAAAACGCCCTATCTTCACGTACGACATTGTACGAGAAGATAGGGTTGCAAAGGGGTAGAATTTAGGAGGCGCGAGCACCAGCCCGTAGGCCACTACGCCGCTTAATGGTGCGTCGCTCCTCTTCACTCATTCCACCCCAGACGCCAGCATCTTGACCCGACTCGAGTGCCCATTGCAAGCACTCCTCAGTTACTGTGCATTTCCGGCAGACATCTTTAGCCTGCTCCACTTGCATGCGAGCCGGCCCGCTCGTTCCAATCGGAAAGAACAGCTCCGGGTCTTCGTCGTTGCAAAGGGCACGGTGTCGCCAGTCCATAACAACCTCCTAGTTGCGGGTAGGTACTGTGTTACCTTTATACAATATTATTTATAATATTGCAAGGGAGCGCCTCGGTATGTCATACATCGCCTAGGTGGTGAGTGGGCGATAAGGTATAATATAAAACGTTACTCATACGAAGTAGGCGAAGTAAGTGGTGGATGTGGAATTTCATTAAGCGAAATTCCACACCCGTTACTTATTCGCTAGTAATTAAAAGGCGAGTAAACAAAAAGGAGACACAATTATGTCAACAATTAACCCAACCGGTAAAGAGATTATCTCTGTTACCACTGATCTTTGCGGAAAACCGCTCAAACTTGAAGTCAACCGCGTTGGCTTTCGCACGAGCGCCAGCGTGTTGGTGAGTTACGGCGATACAGTAGTACTTGGTACAGCAATGATCGGAAAAAAGCCACTCAGTGGCATGGATTACTTTCCGCTCTCAATTGACTATGAAGAAAAATTTTATGCAGCTGGTAAAATAAGTGGCTCGCGATTTATTAAGCGTGAAGGTCGTCCAAGTGACGAAGCTATCCTTATTGGTCGCCTTATTGATCGTCCGATTCGTCCGTTGTTTCCAAAAGGCTATCGCCAAGAAGTTCAAACCGTTGCTAGTGTCCTTTCGATGGATCCAAGCTTCCGTCCTGATGCCATTGCTATGATCGCGGTATCAACCGCTCTTATGTTGGCTGGTGCGCCATTTGACGGGCCGGTAGCTGGTCTTCGCGTAGCAAAGGTGAACGGCGAGTTTAAGGCCTTTGCTTCAAGCGAAGAGCGAGCGAAGAGCGATCTTGATCTTGTCGTGGCTGGTATCGAAAGCGGTATTACGATGGTTGAAGCTGGTGCTAATGAGATAGACGAGGGTATCATTGCAGATGCACTCGCTTGGGCACACAAGGCACTTCAGCCAGCGATCGCACTTCAAAACGAACTGGTTAAAAAAGTTGGCGTTACGCCACTTGCGTACGAGCTCATCTTACCAAATGAAGGGATTCAAAAAATCGTTGATGAATGGATGGAAGACAAAATTGGCGAAGATCTTCGTCGCCCATACCCAGAGCGCAACGAACTGGTGGCGAATCTCCGCGATCAGCTTCATGATGCCATGGTTGAAAAGTTTGGTGCTGAAGACTACGCGATTCTTCGTGGTGAGTACGATGAAGCATTTACAATGGCCTTGCATAAGGATGTTCGCCGGGGAATTGTCGAAAGTGGCACGCGCCCTGACGGCCGTAAACTCGATGAAATCCGTCAGCTAAGCAGTGAAGTTGGTATTTTGCCACGAGCCCATGGCTCATCATTGTTTACTCGTGGACTAACTCAAGGTATGAACATCGTTACGTTAGCACCACTAAGTTATGCACAAATGGTTGATACAATGGAAGTCGACAGCGGTGAACGTCGCTATATGCATCACTATAATGCCCCAGGTTATACAGTAGGCGAAGTGAAACGGCTCGGTTCACCAGGTCGTCGTGAAATCGGTCACGGATACCTGGCTGAACGTGCTGTTATGCCAGTACTTCCGAGCGAGGAAGACTTCCCCTACGCTATCCGAAGCGTGACTGAAATTATGAGTCAGAATGGCTCAACCTCAATGGCGGCGACATGTAGTAGCGTACTTGCATTGATGGATGCCGGTGTGCCACTTAAAGCACCTGTTTCTGGTATCGCTATGGGCCTGATGATGGACGGCGACACAGCCTATGTTATGAGTGATATTGCCGATGCCGAGGATTTTGCTGGTGATATGGATTTTAAGGTGACTGGGACTGAAAAAGGGGTTACCGCTATTCAAATGGACATGAAAGTACATGGTTTGCCGGTAGATATTTTGCGTGAAGCCCTAACTCAATCAAAGCCAGGCCGGGCGCATATCCTCCAACACATGCTTACTACTTTGGGGACGCCGCGTGCGACACTGAGCCAGTATGCGCCACGTATTGAAAAGATCAAAATTAACCCGGATAAAATTGGTGCGGTGATTGGTAAGGGCGGTGAAGTGATCAACAAAATTACCGCCGAGACCGGTGCCCAGATTGACATCAAGGAAGATGGTCTTATTACTATTGCTGCTGCGGATACGGATAAAATTGAGCAGGCTATGAACTGGATTAAGAGCCTAACCGAAGAGCCAGAGGTGGGTAAAGTTTACGAAGGTAAGGTAGTGAGCATCAAGGATTTTGGTGCGTTTATCAATATCATGCCTGGCATCGATGGTATGGTGCATATCAGTCAATTATCTAACGAGCGCGTCGAACGGGTTGAGGATGTTCTACACGAAGGCCAGATCGTAAAAGTCAAGCTAACCGGCATCGACGAACGTGGTCGCTTAAGTCTTAGTATAAAAGATGTCGAATAAAATAATCTCACTAATTTGCCAAGCTTGAAATAAATAAGGTTTAGTGTAAATGAGCTTATAGTTGAAGATCGGTTTAGCAATCTTCAACTATAAGCCTCTATGCCGCTTATGGGGTGCATCTTATATGACAATCATTGTCATGCTCGTTGCAATGTTCATTCTTCCTACGGCACACCTCGCAGCCGCACTTTCCGTGGAGGTGGCAACCGACGTTCGCTACAGGGGAAAGGGTGAATGTTACGGGGCGGTTCTCGCTAGTAGTGACAGGTCTGCTATTATCCATAAGTTGCAGCATAAATTTATCATATACCACAGTGATAAACCTGCCTAGACCCCTTGTCAAACCATACTACCTAAGAGAGGTGGTCAAACGTTCGTATCGTTAGTAAGATTGTCTCTGTTTGGGCTATAATAATGGAAGTATGAATACCGATAAGCAAGCTCAAATCGATCAACTCAGACAAGCTATTATCGAAAAAGATGTTTGTTCGGATCTTGCCGCTCAAGCTACAAACTTAGTTATAGGCGACGGTAATCTAAACGCCGAGATTGTCTTTATTGGCGAAGCACCGGGTAAAAACGAAGATGAGCAGGGATTGCCGTTTGTTGGCGCGGCCGGTAAGTTTTTAAATGAGATGCTAGCCCAGGCTGGCATGGAGCGTAGCGATGTGTATATCACGAACATCGTGAAGTATCGTCCGCCAAATAACCGCGACCCGCTACCAGAGGAAAAGAAAGCTTTTTGGCCATATCTACTCAAGCAGTTGCAGATTATTCAGCCTAAAGTAGTGATTACCTTGGGGCGACACAGCATGGAATATTTTTTGCCCGACATGAAAATCAGCCAGATTCATGGCCAGCCAAAACGGATACAATTTGGCGATAATAAGCTGGTGATCGTGCCACTGTATCATCCGGCTGCTGCACTTTATAACGGGGGATTGCGCCAGACATTGATCGATGATTTTATGAACGTTCCGAAAATTATTGAAAAATTGACATAGTTACAAGATAGTTACTATGCCACACGATTCAGAGTATGGAGAACCCGCTCATATTTCAGAGCGGGTGATGGTGCATCTCCAAGTGAGATATAGGCAGGTACTAGTCGCTCAAGCCCCGGGATATAATCTGACCCCAGTAGCCTGGATCGTCAAACTGTGTTGGCTCCAGAGCGATTGTTGACAAAACTCTACGGGATGCTTTCCGCCAGACTGAGCATGCATCGCTTGTGTTACCGTGTGATTGAACGAACACCACCCCAACGTTATGTAGTACCCGTTGGTTCGGGCCATTATGCCTGGTGATGTATCGCTGTTGCTGGGATTTCCGAAGCCGCCCCTTCTCAACGATGTGCGTTGAGGCGTCGATCAATATAAGGTTGAACGCGGGTAGCGGTTCGGGTGCATATTGCATTTGTGCGATTGTATCGTGAGCCAACCGGGCTCCTAGCAGTGTGTCGCCGATGAAAGTCACTCGGTCGTGTCCCTTGGCGACGCTTTGCAGGGTGTCGATGGCTCGCATAGGGTCAAACGACCCGTTGAAGAGGACGGGAACGAAGCTAGCCTCCCTGCCGCTGAGTACTTTCAGTGCAATTTTGCCTGTTGTACTTGTGGTGATGCCCTGAATGCCGCCGAGTAGCACGATAACGTGTGATGCGGCGGAAACTTTTGGCGTCATGATTCTCCCTATCCTTGAGGTGCATCCTTGACACTTATACCAAATAGCAGGCTGTGTGTCAATACCCTCATCTCTGTCAACTTGCTAAAATACAAGTGATTTGGTATACTGTTAACCACTGAATAAAAACAAATTTGTACGCAACATCTATTCCGCTACGATTTGTCACTTATGAAATTTCGCAACCACAACAAGGTACACTTACAAGAAAGGTATATATAAACATATGGGACAACGAAGACTGAGTAACGTCCAAAGCGACGATCAGAATAAACGGCCACAGCAAGGCCAGGGCGCACCGCGACCAAAATCAACCAATACAGTGCTTAACAACACTACTACTCGCAAGGGTGAGGTATTTCGCGCTCAGCGCAGAACATCAGAGAACGTGAATGCTCGCGCTTCGCAGCACATGGTTAACGTACCGGTCAACAAATCAATCTATAACGGTTATGGTGGCCGTCAGTTCAGCCTCGCCGAACAGCCAAAGCGTGCCCGTACGCCACGACCAACACTTAAGATCATGCCTGTTGGAGGCTTAGGTGAAATGGGTATCGGCAAAAACATGATGGCGATCGAATACGACAATGATATTATTGTGATCGATTGCGGTTTTCTGTTCCCAGGTTCGGATTATCCAGGCATTAACTACATTACACCCGATATTACCTACCTCGAAGAGAACAAGCACAAAATCCGTGGCCAGATTTTTACGCATGGTCACCTCGATCACATCGGTGCGTATCGTCACATGGCCCACCGCATTCCAGCACCGGTTTATGCCAGCAAGTTTACTCTTGGTATGGTTCAACGTACCATGGAAGAAGCAACCAGCGGGTACGAGCCACAATATAACGAGCTTGATCCTGACCTGCACGAACGCGTTCAGCTTGGCGACAGTTTTTCAATT
>Ga0307516_10001927_pt1 | contig 28434 bp, 27 predicted proteins | sample 19_EM_MG_FD_203310 | JGI IMG/M metagenome (GOLD analysis project Ga0307516, IMG submission 203310) | Populus trichocarpa ectomycorrhiza microbial communities from riparian zone in the Pacific Northwest, United States - 19_EM | ecosystem: Host-associated > Plants > Roots > Unclassified | place...
GCTTCTTCATTGCTTTGGGAGCATAAGCTCCGAGGTTTTGCAGATTCCCAAGAGCCCTCTTGGGCATTCTGTTGGCAGCCTTTGTGCTGTGTCACGCCACTTCCTCCGCTCCATTCCGTTTCCGTCACGCATATTTTTGTTCACACCCCTGTTGTGTATGATAGCCACCCCCCATATTCACGTAGATTCTTAATAGCACTTTTACATCAAACTTATTCAAAATTCTGGCCGCACAGAGTTGTCAAGAGCTGCAGTACGCAGAACTCTGTGGGACTCATTTTCTCAGAAACAGGTCTTTGTGATTGCCATTAAAAAAATACATGAAAGTCACGCTCCATCACGTCACATATAGTGGTAAGTGCTTGAGCCCTATCTTAAGAGAAACTTATGTTCTGAATGTCATGGGAGTATGTACCCATATGGAGATGCAATTGCCAGGGGAATGGAAATCCGCTGGTATTCAACATCGCCGAGGGTGAGCTCAGAGTACTTCAAGTGCGTTTATATATCTTCTCCGCCCTGAATTCACGAGTCCTTTTATTTAGTTCTGGAATGTAGCCAAATAAGAAATTAACTGGGAGCTATGCAGATATGATGATCAATTCTCGTCGATATGAAGTTTGCTATAAAACATGCGAATGGACTCATTCCACGATCACTTTGAGTGATCATCAATCATAATAGGTTGTGGGAAATTCAACTGAGACCGTGTCTATGGTAATTTCTGGCGTCACTGTCAAACTGTGAAAGGTTGTGAGAATAAGAAGCATGGGCAGATGTGTGATCATTACATTACTTCCATGTCGCCAGGTCAGTCAGTGACACTCAGACAACATCTTCATATTGGGGTAATAAAGGAGAGACATACGTATGCCAGGATACGATTTTGGATAGAGAACGGAATGGGTATATGCCAGCACAAGAGGTATGAGTATTAAGACCTGCGGAGGGCATCTTGTTTATACGCTCGATAAATGAGTGCAAGAAGGAATCAATAGTGTCTGCCGAGGTCACCTCAAAGCCCCATGAAAGCGCCAAGGACAGCTGCTGCAATACCTGCAGCAAAGCCTCCAACGGTCATCTTGAGACCGATAGCATCCCCAGTCTTGCCGCCCAAAGAGCTGGAGGAACCGGAGGAACCACTGGAAGACGCGGGAGTGGAGGACGGAGAACTGGAACTTGCCGAGGAAGAACCACCACTGGAGCCGCTGCTTGAGCTACCAAGCTGTAAAATTGAACGGAGGAAAATGAGCATATGCAGAATAACGAGGCGGAGGCAGACACGAACCGACAACGAGGTACCACATGCCTCATTGTAGCTTGAGAGGGCTCCTGAGGCTGAGGATTCAACGGATGGTTCAGCTTTGGCGAGGCAAGTCATGCAAGACTGGAGGCCAGATGAAATGCTGCTAGAGCAGAGACAACTGAGGTCGGTCGCACAGCTGGCACTCTAGGAAAGAACGCGTTAAAAATTACAGCGCTAGCTGCATCACGGACACGTACGCTCATTTGGTTAATGACTGAACAGGAGCTCTGGCATTGGGATGGGAGTGCCGAAGGATTGAAGTCGGATTGACGAGCGCCAAGGGCGTTGGAAACGTCACGCTGAGCATTGTGCACTGTTAAAACGCGTCGTAGTATGTTAGCAGTGTCACAGCGACTGCGAAGAGCAGGAAGAAATCATACGTTGTCCAATCACAGCGAGGGTACTAATGAGGGGAAGGGTTGCAACCATGATTACAATGTGGATAGATGTTCAGGGGACGCGTTCGAAACAGAGGAGAATGGGGGGGGGGAAAGAAATCAAAATGTACAATTTAAATATTGTAGGCGGGAAAATCGGATCCTGTGTTGGAAGACCCTGAATAACACTTAAATAGGGTTCACACCCTGAAAAGTAACAACTGCTCAATGATTGACAGGTCCGGAAAAGAGAAATGCCACAAGCACTGGGTTGTACTTGCCCCAAGCATGCACACGAAGTCGTCATTTGGATCTGCAAAAAATCACCATGTCCGTAGAGAGAAAGGTCGACACTGTGGCAGGCTATTGTGTGCTGGGACTGTCGGGCTTGCCTCGCCTGAGTCGGAGGCCGACCATCGTGCCAATTTCCTAAATTGGAAATGTCATCACAGGGAATGATAGGCCAAGAACATGCGTGCATGTCGACTTCTTCTCTTGCCTACCCATGCTTGATTTGCCTCATGAAAACCTCTTCTCTTCTCTCAATCGCGATTGATGAACCCGTCGGATTCAGCAGTTGTTGCTGGTACAGCCTGGTATGAAAATGATTGTCGCGTTAGTTACCAATCAAATGACAGAAATTACGTGGTACACGTGCACAGTGCACACCCAAATTTTCCAGCCCCACTCGCATAGTGAGCAGATCACGCTACTAACACACCTTAAGTGCTCTTGACAAGATCAGACACTTGAAGGACACGGCAAGTCTAAAAATACACCCGGCCACCCATTTACTTACCGGAGTTCGGAGAAGGAAGTCCAACTGGATAGGATCATAAAATCCTGGTCATGATACATATGCCATGTCAAGCATTTCCAGGAGCGACGACAGGTGGCGACATTACCGGAACCGCGCTCGCACCGCGCAACCAAAGACGTTAGCATACTCAACAAGTTAGCACGAAAAGTACCTGCGCAGTGAGTCAGAAGTCCCTTCTCCTTGGCCTATCGAGGATCAGGCTAGTTGGGACTGCTGGACGGTAACAAAATGTACGAGATGGGAGCGATGACAATAATCCTTACCTTGTGGCCCAAGCCCGGTGTCCCACACGTCATCAACAGTATATCATGGACACAGGAAGGCAACAAAATAGGGATCACAACAAGTCGCTCGTTCAGGATTCGTTCCGTTATATGGGCACATACATACATGACTCGACTGATCATACTAATCCGTTGAGTGATTCGAAGTTCTCGGTGCCTGGGGCTTTCTTGACGAAACCTGTAGTAAACACTGCTGGGCCGAGTATAAGCCATAAAGCACTCGGTAAGAGGGCTTCGTTGGGATACCGATAAGAGGTGGAAGAAAGTTTAAATCCATGTCTGACGTGCTAAAAAAGAATTCCGCTCAAACGGTGGCATTTTGGCACAGCTGTCGTTCCTTGCACCACTTCCTATAATCGATTGACATGATCAGGATCATATAGCATAGTAAACGAGCGCGCACGCCAATCATCGTACATATAATGCTAAATGGCCCTCTGACCTCGGAGAAGCGGTGATAGCGTGCAAGTAAGGTGGAGTCAGTCATATCACTGCCAGTGGCTTATGCCGTCTTTGCGCACTGCACCTATTCCAATAATTCCGTTCACTCGATACCGAATCAAATGAACTTCCGGGGCTCAAGCTTAAGAGGCAGACCCGTTAGGACTTCGATCAGTGGCAAGTTTCACACACCATGCTTAAGTGCGCACCTGGGACGGAATCAACGCTGTCTATAAGGGTCACCGAGGTAGGACGTCGCCTTGTTTGGCCACGACCTCCAAACCGATCTACCTGGTCTCTGAATGGATCCTCGCTCGTAATGGAAGGCGCGCGGTCTCAATTTTGTGTGCGGATGACATTGGAAACCTCACTTGCGATAGAAACCCGCATGTATATGCATTTCTATCATCATCCCATTCCTATTTCTCGAAGGGAGTGGCGAGCGCAACACCCCCCATTAAGATTGGCGCGCCATCATTCGCGATACTTCTTCTCTTCCTCCGTTCTCCCAATCGTCCCAGCATATCGACAGAATCGCTGTATGTCTACCCCCCATCCCAGGTTTGAGGTCGTTTGCTCGTGGTTCGATCCCATTGGTGGGTTTGCCTTTCCCGCCCGGAAGAACCCTATCCCAGCGAAGTATTCCTTCCATTTTGAACCCCATCCTTTCCGCGACGTGGATAGACTTGGCATTCAGCTCATTTGTCTGCCACTGTACCCGCCTCAGTCCCAGCCCAGGGAATGGAATGGAGTCAGAGGACGAAGGAAGATTAAGAGCGTATTGCAACAAGAGCCCAACTGCATTGGTGGTCACATGCGTGCGTTGGAAAGGCGGAAGCACAATAATGAAACCGATCTCGGTCTTAAGATGAATGGGGCAGGTATTGAGGTAGCCAATTACCCCTGCAAAACTGACTTGCGATGGTGCGTTGGATGGGGAGGCTGTGGTTGGATGAGGGCTGCGTGTCTTGTCGATGATGGCGTACAGGATCATGGACGGATTTGGACCAATACGGCCTTCAATTAAACCTTTCGTCAAGTCAGATGCGGAGTCATAGGGACCGAAGGGAAGGTACTGGAAAAGCTCTGGATGATCTGCGCAGCCTTGGAAAAGTAGATCTGCGTGCGTGAGTGGCTGTTAACCGCAACCGCAACTTCAGTTTCTCTTTTTAGATGAGTATTGAGAACTCACGATGAATGGTGTTAGCTTGATCTTGCTGTTTTCAAGTTCTCGCACTGGGAAACAAAAGTTGACGTCGTATGGTCCGTCCGACACTTCTGGCTCTGCTGGCGTAGTCATGGTAAAATCTCAGCCCCTAGGTATGTAGATTGTCTTGATAGCGACTTTTAAGAGAAGAAATCTTGTGATGAGAGGATGACTCATGGCAGCATCAGGATGAGTCAGTAACAACTCAGGTCCATCAGAAAGGAACGATAAGATTCACGTGAGATACATACTGTTCAAACAAATCACCGAAGGAACAAATTTGGATCTGTGTGGTTAGTAGTACTGGGCGAAGTGCCAGATGGGCCTTGCCTAGTTCAGTGGCAAGGCCCTGGAGCCATCAGACAGCACAGCGTTGTACAGAGTGAAGTGCTTGCGTTGGAGTCAACCAGTCACGCAGGATGCAGTCCATGAGAGCGAAGCTTCTCAGAGATGGTACCATCGTGTTGCGTGAACCCACACAGTTGTTCAACCAGTGGAGGAAGCTAAGCTGTTGAAACTTGAAATTTGGCGTCGACCGTGACTGATTCGTAATCGACGCCCCTCAGTCTCGGAATACGAACGAAAAATTTTCTGGCTGGAAACTATCACCACAGTCAAGTTCCACGGCACCCCGTTCGATACGGTGAGTGTGTACACACAAGTAAGTTCTACTGTTCCAGCATACATTGCGTCCCTCTATTTTTCGTGGGGCATACTATTATCCGTGTGCCTCTGCACCACTGGCTGGTCGCCACTCTTCAGCTTCATTGCTGAATACTGGCAGTTTGGCGCATTCGAACATTCCTTTCAGGAAGCAGTTTGACCTCAGGTTGTCTTCATCACGACGGGAAAGTTGCGACTGAAACATTGCCACCATGTTGAGTATGAACCTTTTACATGGTATGGCAGGACCCGTTAATTCGGCGTTCTACTCGATCCGAGCATGGTTAACCCATCATTTGTTTTCCATAACCAAGTTTCCAACAGAACGCCAAGCATCGCGAACGGTGTGGCGCCGGGATGGGACGATCCAGACTATCTTCATTGAGTAAAGGGAAGCACAGCAGTACTACTTCGAGCGGGCGCCCGCAACTTGAACACTTGCCTAGCTGTGGTCTGTCAGTGCCACTCCAAGGAGTTGCAAGTCTTGCAAATGCTCACACCCCAATGGTGACCTTTTTAACCCCGGTCCCTGACCAATTCTTGCATGGAGGTACCCTATACACTAGCCTTGAGTGAAGTCTGACCCTCTTCCAGCATTGCGGAAAGCCCGTTTAGTTAATGAACTAAGATGCATTGGTCGAAGTGCCTCGTACGAGATCCGGACGAGCGCCTGGTGATGCCACTTTATGGAAAAACTACTGCGCTCGACGTTGACAGGCATCGCTTGGCCATGTACCCTAGTATCCTAAGGCTCCTTGGATGCAAGGTACTGGAATTGTAAGGAACATTTTACCTCTTGTTTTTATTCAATGGAGGTGTTCGGGACCGCAGTGGTATCATATATGTAGCAACCTGAGCTGTGATTATAAGAGGTCGCTGGAACACTACAAGTTCCTCACTTTCCTAAACGCACTCTAAGCTACCGACGTCCAGCAGCGATCAGGCACAATGGTAAGCGTTGATCCCTGTCCACGAGACCGCAGGTCTTATAATATCAATTCATCCAGGGCAGTGTGTGTTCAGTGATTGGAACTAGTGTCAACGCCATCATCGCAGCATTTGCACACTTACTCATGACCATAGTGGGAGCCATCACGACGGCACGTTGAAACCACAAATGGTATCTCATCCATAAACTTACAATTTTTCTTGTAGGTATTTACGACGATCTTTGATGCTACAACGGACGTCCTTTGCTTCAGGTGTGGCAGCCCTAATCGGAGAAAAAGTAGGAAAAGAACACACAACCACCACGACTCCAACTGGTCCGGAGGCCAAGTTTCTTTCCCACGTCGCCATCATGCACCCCCCCGGTATAAGCGGTAATACAACTGCAGCGCGCATTTGTACCGGATGTCCATATTCCTCACAACTTAGAACAGTTGGGTAGCGTCCAAGAAAGGTGGCGCCAACTGACAACTTAAAGAGGACTTACGCTGTCTTTGTACATTACGTTTGGGATTCCAATAATTCTATTCACTCGATGCTAAACAACAAGTCAAATGACGTGAGCTAAAGAGGCAAGCCACTAGACCTTGGCCTAGTACAAAGTGTTGCAGATCATGTTTAAGTGCGTCCTTGGGCAGGGCGGAATCGACGTTGTCTGCAGTAATCAAAGTGCCTTGTAGTATTATCATGATCCGAGTGAGGTTCCAGTGAATGCCACATCGCTGCGCTTAGATTCAGGTATCGCTGTGCCATGTACCCATACCCTAGTACACATTCATATTGCGATGCAAAGGGGCCTTTTTCCTTTTGTGGCAACTGTTATCTGCTCACCATGAGGCATTCGAAGTTCATTGCAGATGGGCCAGTGGTACCATATATGTATGTCAGCAACCTAGGCTGTGTTTATAAAGCCGCTCGTACACCACGAGTCCCCACCTTCCCAAACACACTTCTACTGGCGTCCAACAGCAAACGGCGACAAGGGCAGGTTTATCACGATGGTATGTGTCGACCCCTGCCCACGAGACCGCAGTTCTTAGAATATCAATTCATGCAGGGTAGTGTGTGTTCGGCCATTGGAAATGGCATCAACGCCATCATCGCAGCGATTGCAAACTTACTCATGGCCATAGTGGGAGCTTTCACGATGGTACGTCGAAACCACTGTGGTAGCATCTCATCCCTAAACTCACAATGTTTCTTAGGTAATTGTCACAATCTTTGACCTTATATTGGACATCCTTTGCTGCAGGTGCTGCAGCCCTTATCGGAGAACAGGAAGGAGAAGAATGCACCGTCAGCACGACCCCTACTGGTACTGACGCCACGTTTCTCTTGCATATCGCTATCACAGAGCCTCGGCGGGTGTCAGTTGGAATACGAGTGCAGTGCGCACTTATATCAGACGTTTGTTTATTTTAAAGCTAAAGTTGTGGCATGTCTGAGTCACATTACCTTCTATCCCCATGAGCCTTGCAGCCCCTTGCCTGCAAGTGAAGTATCGTGTCAAAATCAGTTGTATCGATGTTTCACGACCACCCTATGAACTTGAGTTTTGTCCACATCCGTTGACTAGCGATAACCAAGTCGCCGCTTGCCTAGTAGAGGATGGGCCCCCTTTGGCGCCGTAATGATGCTCGTTAGCACCACGCATTACCCCACCATCGTGGCCTAGTCCTTTTGTTATATACCCATCATTACAATGTAGCAATGCAGGGACCGTGCGTCATGGTAGCTGCCTTGTCGAGCATAGTTAACCGTTTCTGTCACGTTGTCACTAGGTAGGCGGTAGCACCATCCGCGCATTTTGACATCGTCATTTTTGACGTACCAGGATGGCAGATGCGTCACGTTCATCCTTGTCCCAGCGCAGGTAGCAGATTTCCCGGAATATGGGGTTGTATATGGCTTCCCAAGCCAGACGTGTATCCGTACTAGCAAGATCGTGGTGTGAAAGTAGTCTGGTGACCAGACTAGTGTGAAAGGACGTTTGCTGGATCGATGGGGATCTTTTTTGGAATGCAGCCGAACAATAATGTTGTTTGATCATGTGTGCCAGCAATTGCTGAAACGAGTTACTTCGCATCAATACGAACTTGCGCCATGATGGGACTACTTGATTCTTATCCCCCTCCATAAATGGTTACTTGGCCAGTCATCCCGAGATTAACCATTTTTGTGGTCAGGCTCGTAAAATCTAGTCGAGGACGGCCCCAATTTGCAGTACTGGACGGAACGAAGGTTCTAAATCCAATGGGTGTTCAGTTCGGTTCGTTAAAGTCCTGGTACAGGGTGGACGTAACTGACTTGATGCATCACTCTTCTCCCGATGATGTCATGCGTTAGATCGAAGACCACGGTGATGACATAGTAGTATCCCCCAAAAAACTTTGACCGAATACCGATCCAGATCTAAATGCATCACCTGTGAGCACCATTGGTAACCAGATCTTATCAAGCGCTATGAACTTCTTCATTCACACTGTTTCCAAGGCAAGCTCATAGAAATTATGGCGATGGATACCACGCTTCTCTAAAATTTTCTAAACACAGGTGGAATCCACGGTACTAATACCATGGAGTTTTCTGTTAACATTCCCCACAAATTTTTCAAACTTGGAGTTCATTCAGCCCATAGATAAGAACGAACCATTTACTTACGGTATGTTCTTCCTCGCTGAAGTCATTTCAACAGCTGAGCCAGTTTGTTTCACTAGCCTCATCCGTAACATCGCTTCAGGACCGCTCAGTTCGGCTCCCTGGGAAAGAAGTTCTGGTGGTCTTTAAGACCTTAACTCCATCCAACATCACGGATCAACCGTCGCCTTGCCTTCAGGAATTCTTTCATTCCACAATGTATGTATCTACTGGTGTATTCCCAACGCCAGACCCCGAAAGAGGAATATGGGGCTGTCATTTGATAGCTGTCATCACACCCGTGATTTGAACTTCTGCATCCAAAGCGTCTCCATCATGAAGGATTTCATTCGAATAGTGGAGCTCAAGCGGTTTGACGATAGTATCACGCTACTTCTCTTCAAATAAACAACCCTCTAAATTCCGTATATGATATGACTGTGGCATGTTCCTGCGAAGGTTTGGGGATCCATATTTTTTTCGAGGAAGGCAGTCGATTCTCAACAGGGTTCCCATGCCGTGTCTCTTTTTGTTCGCTGATCAATATACATAGATTATTATTACTAGACCGTATCCTTACGGTAGGTTCTTTCTCGTTAAGAATAACTAAGTCTTGACCTCTTTTGTATCGCCCCGGAACTATTTAGCTCGGCTCCCTGCCAGATAATTCAGGTCTTCACCCCCCAAAATCAACTCCCACTTCCTCACCTACAGGAATTCTGTGTTCTTGATTTCACGATGCGGGTATCTATCGCTCTTCTCATCGCTGCCTCTGTAGCCCCTGTTTTGGCTGTACCTGCATTCGAGTAAGTGCGATACCTTTCATAGTTGAAAACCTATTGAGGTGTCATAGTCTCGGGGCGTCCAATGCGATGGTGAACCGGGATGCCGCACCCGTGGAGTGAGTAGAAATAGTTGCCTCGAGGGCTACATTCCAATATTTTCTAGTGCCGTCGACCTATTGAAACGGGAAATCTCGCTTGGCAACGTATACGCCCGCGGTGACATCTCGCAGCTCTCGCAGCTCACCGGCCAGGCCTCCGCTCTGGGTCTCCTTAACCCATCACAGGCCAGCTCCCTCCTTGGCAACTTCGGGTGAGAAAATGTTTGTATGTCCTCATTCTGTCTAACCATCTTTGCACAACAGTGGCGCCAGTGACCCCATGACCAGCATGATGACCACGGCTATGAGCCAACTTATGAAAGCATACGGTACTGGAGCTATTTCCCAGGGCCAAGCGAGTTCTCTTCTTGCACCATTCACGTGAGCGATCGACGTCTTTTGTGTCCTCGGCCCGTCTAATCCCATTCTATAGCGCTTCTGGTCTCTCTAGCAATGCTGCAGGGAGTTCAGGTGGTTCGAGTGGTGCGGGAGGCTTGGGAGAATTGGGAGGCTTAGTTACCGGACTTCTCAGTACCGTGCTTGGTCTTGTGGGTGGTGGTGGCTTGTAGACATAGTAATTTAGTACCGTATAAGATACAAGGTATTGTCTGGTAGGCTGTGCCACTTCGATTGTGGACATAGGAACATGTTAATAATTGTGATCATGGAAACCACACAGTGTAGGGAAGAAGCCAGGCAAATAGGATTGAGTTTTCTGTGACATGCAATTTAAGTGATAATGATTAACCGGAATCAGCACACGTGGGTGCCCTCGATGACCATGTAATTTCCCACCATGTAAGTGGGTTTGCCCTTGGTGAATTCCACCACTTCTCGGAGAGGTAGAGGCAGGTGTGAGCAGGTGTGAGTTCGGTAGGTGGAAGTCATAGGCTACTAGTGGGTCACCTTCGGTGTCGAACTGGGTCTATCGTATCCGATGAGTGGGACCATAATGTATGAGCTGGGTAAATCAATGTACACCCTTTGTTGGTCCTGTTAGGTCCTGTGAATCCTCAGCTTCATCACCAGTACCAGCTTTCGCGTGCTCTGTGGGAGACGTGTGAGAAGAAACGCAGCATAAGGTTAAGAGGGACTATCGTATATCACCCCAAACTCTCAACAGGCTGCACTGACCTCCTTTGTAGATGGCAAATGCTTTCAGACCTTGCCAGGAGATCACAAACTCACCTACAGAGAGGTTCAGACAGAGGTTGCGCGAACGACATTGATAACGATGGTCATTACTGGTTTGACTAGATGTGATTTGACTCAGCATGGTGTTTGACCTGTCGTGTACAGCCCCTTTGTACAGCAAACATGCCGCAAGGTAGGCACTTGAAAGCTGCAGCACCAAGGTTCCCACGTAGCCCATTCTGAGGATCGTTCTGTCATGATCAAGACCATGGTGGGTGGTGGAGCACCACGACGAGCTCATGATCAGTTTTTTGTACACAGGCGCGGTTAAGGACTTCCGTGAGTCCACCATCATGATATTTCGATAGACCAGAATTTGAACATGGAGGTCAGAAGAAAGTTTTGCGATGCACCGGGGGAAGTCAGACGGGGGTGTAAATTGAGTTCGTCAGCGCATATGTGCGCTTTATGCCTGACCCGACACCGGCGTCATGAAAACGATTGCTGCAACCACGAAAGATCACGAGATGTATGGAAGATGTGATGTCAATCAGGAGAGTGATTTGTTAGGAAGCGAAAGTCTCGGAGAACCTTCCTGAAACCTAACCACACCACCGTGCAAGAGAGCCTTCGCCACAAGACGATATTGGAAAGAGTTCTCCGTACACCAAGACTAGTGAATTCCAGGGGCAGACACGCCGAACAGGATAACCAAAAGGGTGGTGACGCAGCGACACGGCAACGATCGTGATGTTTTTGACATCCAAAGAAAACGCACGAGGACAAGGGTGGAGTCTCAAAGAAGACGTCAAGCAAAATCTATCGCTTTTTGTCATCTACGACAGTAGTGCTATTCGCGAGGGCACTTGCTAACTCACAAGCAGATTAACGATACGTTGTTCTCGGGGTCCAACCGTAATTATGATTTAGACACTCCTGACAACCCAAGTAGCATAGAAGGGGTTCTTCTGACGGGAGATTGACACAGTCGAGTGAACCATGGTTGAGCTCGAGCGTAGTATCACTGTCTACCCGAGCACCAGTCCAGGTTCGAATAGGGAAAGCCTACCACGCAAAATTCGGCCGGGCAGAAAGTTGGGCAGAGATCCTTCGAAGAGCTAATCAGAGTGATAGTGCACCAGTCCTGTGGGGGATGGCCTCTGAAGAAAACGGACTCGGCTATGCGCATCTCCGCTTGCCACGTGAGTAGCGGGCCAGCAAAGATCGATCAACCCTGAACGACTATCTTCCTCTACGAAGACTAGTCTGGCTTAGGGAGACTACTTGTCCCCGGGCCCCAAACCGACCTGTTCTTGTTCAGTCCTGTAAGTTGATCCGGATCGTCTGTACCGAGGCTGGTCATTCTACCCAGCATCATCCCCACAAGCGTTGGACCGTTTCTAGTGCAGTCAATCCTGACGTCTTTGAAACTCACAGCCAACGACCACCCCACCCTCAGGACCGTGCGGCTGGCTCCAAGGGCATCAGCCACCAAGTCGAACCAGTAGAAGTCTCGTGTCTTACTACTAACCGCCCAAATAGAAAGAGCCCGCCAGCTTCGCGGCGTCCCATAAACGTGCACAACAAGCCCGGCGCTTCTCACTTCTCCCCCCCCCCCCCCTCCCTTCCTCATACTTCATTTTCGCTTACTCCCTGAATAGATTGCTGCCCTCGACTCGACAGAGCCTTGCACGCACTTGTTAGCATCAGTCTTGAGCCGTCGCTTGCGAATCCGCAATATCGGCTCATTGATAAGAACGTACATATGTGATTACTTACGGTATGTTCTCCCTCGCTGAAGACACTTCAACCGTTGTTTTAGCCCAATCCAACATCATGGATCAGATCGATCAACCATCGGCACGCCCTCCAGGAATTCTTCCATTCCACAATGTATGTATCTACTGGTATATTCCCCAATGCCAGTCCATGAAAGAGGAATATAGCTGTACCATCAGACCCGTGATAAAGTTTTACATTTGAACCCGCGTCCATCATGCAAGATTTCATTCGAATAGTGGAGCTCAGCGGTAGTATGACGATGCCATCACGTTACTTCTCTTCAAATAAACAACCCTCTAAATTCAGTATATGATATGACCATGGCACGTTCCTGCGAAAGTTTTGGGATCCATAAGGAAGGCGGTTGATTCTTATCAACAGGGTTCCCATGCCGTGTTGCTTTTCGTTAGCTGATCGGTATTGTAGATTATTACTAGTACTACTACTAGGCCGTGTTTTTACGGTAGGTTCTTCTTCGTTACATAAGAGTAACTCAGTCTTGACCTTTACTGTATCGCGCAGAACTATTTAGCTCGGCTCCCTGCCAGATAATTGCGGTCTTCACCCCCCCCAAATCAACTCCCACTTCCTCACCTACCGGAATTCTGTGTTCTTGATTTCACGATGCGTGTATCTATCGCTGTTCTCATTGCTGCCTTTGTAGCCCCTGTTTTGGCTGCACCTGTACTCGAGTCAGTGCGCTACCTTTCATAGTTGAAAACCTATTGAGGTGTCGTAGTCTCGGGGCCTCCAATGCGCTGGTGAAGCGGAATGTCGCACCCGTGGAGTGAGTAGAAACACTAGTTGCCTCGTGTGCTACATTCCAATATTTTCTAGCGCCGTCGACCTATCGAAACGGGAGGTCTCGGTTGGCAGCGTATCTCGTGATATCGATACCACTTCTAGCAATGTATACGCCCGCGATGATAGTTCCCAGCTCCCGCAACTCATCAACGAAGCCGTTGCTAAGGGTATCCTTAGCCAATCACAGGCCAGCTCCCTCCTTGCCAACATCAAGTGAGCAAATATTGTATATTATCCTCATCCTGTCTAATTATGTTCGCACAACAGTGCCGCCAATGACCCCCAGGTCACCAGCACGATGATCACGGCTTTAAGCAAACTTTTGGAAGGATACAGTACTGGAGCTATTTCCCAGGACCAAGCGAGTGCTCTCCTTGCACCGTTCGCGTGAGTGATCGACGTCTTGTGTCCTCGGCCCGTCTAATCTCATTCTATAGCAAAGCTATTCCCTCTACCAATGATGGTGCAGGGGGTTCGGTCGGAGGCTTGCTTAGTCTTGTTACCGGACTTCTCGGTACCGTGCTTGGTCTTCTGGGTGGCATCTGATAGGAATTTAGCACTGTATAAGATCGAGGTATCGCCTGGCAGACTGCACTTGGATTATGGATATGGGGACAAGCACGATGTAGGGAGGAAACGAGGCAAATGAATTGTATTTTCTGTAACGTGTACTATCAAGTGATTATGATTAACGACCCGCAATGGTTTTCTGTATTGAATTGAAATTTATGACTCAGTCTTTGGGTAGATTAATGCTCTTCGCAATGCTCATCCCGCCAAATTGGTGCGACTTAGGGGCATTTGATTTGCGATAGCGCGAATGGAAGTCCCAATATTTGGTTAGTTGAGCTACAGTAGGTAACATGAAGCTTGGAGGACTAGAAATGATACAACGTGCAATTGTAATGATGACAGATCCAAACGAACCTCGTTCACTCGAATCACACACGACCTCCGAGGCCTTATGTCCTATGTACCCCACCCCCGCGACTGCCAGTTTGCAAATATGAAAATTTCCCCCTCCCCGACCGTATCTCCTTCGCCAGAGTTGAGTGGGGGTAAATATTACTCCAGGATGTGTAGCGATGGGTCAATGATTCCATAGGTGCCCTCGATGGCCACGTAATTTCCCACCATGTACAAGAAGTTTGTGAGTTTGCACTTGGTGAGTTTTACCACTTCTCGGAGAGGTGGAGGCAGTTGTGAGCAGGTGTGTGTGGGTGGAAGTCATGGATCACCCTTTGGTGCTTATCTTGTCTGATGAATGGAATCATAATGGTAAACCGACGTACACTCTGTGTGGGACTGTTATATCCTGTGAGTCCTCAGATTTCGCGTGCTCTGCGGGAGACATGTGTTTAAGGGGGGGCTATCATGTATCACCCCCAACTCTCGACAGGCTGTACTGATCTCCTGCGTAGACGGCAAAGGCTCTTGGACCTTACCAGGAGACAACAAGCTCACCTACAGAGGTTGTGCGAACGACTTCGATGACGATGGTCGTTGACTAGATGTGATGACTCAGCGCGCCTGCTTGACCTGTCGTGTGCAGTGCCTTTGTACAGCAGACATGCCTCAAGGTAAGCACCATCGTTCTGTCATGATCAAGGCCATAGTGGAAGCAAATGGAGAACGTCGACGAGGTCACGATCAAGTTTTTTGTACACAGGCGCGATTGAGGACTTTCGTGAGTCTACCATCATGATATTTCGATTGACCAGAGTTTGGACATGGAAGTTGCGACGCACTGGGGAAGTCCAACGTGGGTGTAAGTAGCACATACCTTGGGCTCGTCAGCGCATCTGTGCGCTTTATGCCTGACCTGACAGTGGAGTCATGAAAACAAAACGATTGCTGCAACCACGGCAAGTCATGAGATGAATGGATGACATGATGTTAACCAGGGGAGTAATTTGTTAGGAAGCGGAAGTCTCGGAGAATCTTCCTGAAACCTAGAATATGCAGCACCACACCACCGTGCAAGAGAGCCTTTCCCACAAGAAGCGATGTTAGAAAGGGTTCTTCATACTCCAGGGCGCAGACACGCCAAATGGCAGGACAACCAAAAGGGCGGTGCCGCACCGACATGACAACGATCGCTATGCTTTTGAGATCCTAAGGAAACGCGCGCCTTTGAATGAGGACAAAAGTGGAGTATAAAAGCAGAGCAAGTCTATCGCCTTCTGTCATCCGCGACAGTAGTGCTATTTGCGAGAACATTTGCTAACTCACAAACAGATCTACTCGGATTAACGATAGTCCAGTCGTGACTATGGCTCAGACACTCCCGGCGACCCAAGTAGCATAGAAGGGATGGGGGATTGCCACGGTCGACGTCGAGTGGACCATGGTCGAACTGGAGCACAATATTGGCACTGTCTGACATGTAAACCGAGCCACCAATCCAGACTCGAAATAGGGAAAGCCCATTTGGCCGGGGAGGTAAGCAAAGTGAAGCTGGTTGAAGAGCTGATCAGAGTGATAGTGCGCCAGTTCAGTGGGTGAAGAAAACGGACTCGGCTATGTGCATCTCCGCTTGCCACGTGAGCAGCCCAGCAAAGATCGATCGGTGCTTGTCCCCGGGCTTTGGCCCAAGGCTGCCCCCAAACCCGACCTGTGCTTGTTCATCCTGTAAGTTGATCCGGTCGTCTGTATCGAGGCTGGTCATTCTACCCAGCATCATCCCCACAAGCATGGGACCCTTCTAGTGCAGTCAATCCTGACGTCTTTGGGCTCACAGCCAACGACCACCCGGCCACCGTGCAGCTGGCTCGAAGGGCATCAGCCACCAAGGCGAACCAGTAGAAGTCGGACTCGTGTCTTGCTACTGACCGGAGATATCATTCGTCTCTTGTTACAGTCGCCCAAATAGAAAGTCCGCCAGCTTTGCGTCCCATAAACGTGCACAACAAGCCCGCTTCTCACTTCTCCCCCCCATCTTGATACTTCATTTCCGCTCACTCCCTGAATAGATTGCAGCCCCCGACTGAGTCTTGCACGTATTCGCTGCACCAGTCTTCAGCCGTCGCTTGCGAATCCGCGATAGTTCTGATCATGTCTCAATCTGGTGGCACTCCGTCTATATTCAAGTCTGACCCTGCCGCCAAAGCGGTAATTACCTTGGTTTTAATCGAAAACTCCCAAGAAATGGTCGCTGCTTGGAGCGACCTACGAGGTCACTATTTACCCACGCTCCTCGGCACCATGAGGGTGGCCAACCCGGTCGTGCCTGTGTGTCCTCTGCTTAGTCTCTTTATGCACTGGCTTGATTGCCATTCGTCCAGATACCCATTCTATGGCTGACGACTACACCGGTTGGAAACGATTCTGCATCACCAGCCGCGCCGCCCAGACAATACAATCAGCTCCCGGACCTCAAATTTAGCCTCCAGCCTGGAAATAGGGTCTCCTCTCGTATCATCAACCGCTCGATAGAGGCAAGTACTTGACTCGGGCCCACTGGCCACCAGGACATTGACATTGATGCTGTGTACAGTTGATACTCGAGGCAGCGTTGCGATTCCAAGATACCCCACTTAGTCTCCACCTTATCATCGTTGCAGCGTCTCCTCCACTAGAGGGCGTATGTGGCGTTGCCTCCACACTTTCTACCCAAGCGGGCAAGTCAGAATGGCAGCTACTTTCCGAAAGAATGGCTCAGGTAACATGCACGTAAACCCCAAGCTCGACTGTCAGCATTAAGTTCCCCCACAGAACAAGATCCACTGCCATATGGTCCTCCGCTCTGCGCAAAATATGCGTTCCTTGGAGGAACTCTTCTTGGCTAATGTAGGGCGACATGGCCTGGCTAATGCCTCTTGCTCACTATTAGACAGTTGCAGCTTCAAAACCATGAACGTGTTACGCCGTGGTTCCCCGCTAGCCCCGATTACTCGTTCTACTTATCTTCAAGTCTGGGGCAACGACCTCGACAAACATCTGTCAGTGTTTCTGTTCCGGAACCGTCAGTGAACAAGGTATGAAACGCTCCTCTCCTATCTTTGGTCTAACGCTGGCGAGTAGAACCAACCGAACCCTTCACGGCCAGGCGTCCATCGTCATCAGTCATTTCCACTTGAATCCACGCGTTCTTCGCCCAATGTAACCAGTCCAGGCCCGGCCCCAAGTCTTGTCAGTTCATTGCAGAAAATACATGGACTGAGTCGGAAAAAACTGTATGGTACGCAGACGGCTAAACAGCCGTTTGTTCGTGAAGAGCCCGTGCGAGCGAAATATCGGCAAGCCCCAACACCATTATCTATCCCTGCAAACGCTGAAGACAGACATGGCTTGAGTAAGAGCAGGATTCGAAGTCCAGAGAGGTCTTCACAGTCTTCAAGTCCCTCTGATTCGATTTCTCCCGGTCGACGGAGCCCAAGGAACCATCGAGGGATGTCCTCACCAGACATGGCTTCTATCCCTGCCTTGCCGCCGTCTGTACCGCCCATCCAGGGAGCAGTGACGCCGGTGACGTCCATGCATCCAGAATCCCTTGGATATACAACTGTCCCTGTATCCTCCTTTTCAACTCCATTGATGATGCCACCTACTACTACCCAGGTGATTTACTCAGGATCGGAGTTCACCTTGACAACCCCTTCGGCATATGTGCCGCCTCAACAATCCATCGCATCATCCGCGGGGTTACCAGCGTGGAACACCACGCCAAAGTACCGGGATGCAGGGGATACCCCCTTCCTCTTTTCACCAGAACTCGAGGCTGCAACTGCAGCCAAACTGAAGGCAGCTCTACAGATTTCGCCAGTTACCCAACCTTCCACATTTACGTCAGGCAACAATTACATGGTGGATGGTGTGTGTACGTCCAACCTTCTTCCTCGTGACACGACTCGCTCGCTGATTTTTGCATCATATCGTGGTGCAATCGACTGCCGTTGTATTAAATTAATTGCTTCCTTTCCTCGCAGCATACGGGCCTTTTGTACCGCCACAATCACAACAGGTGGCAGCACCGATGCAAAGTTATAGTGCCTGCTCTGTCCAGCCAGTAGCTGGCGGGAGCAACGGAAATCCTGCTCCCATGATCCTCAGTAGTGCAACGTCTAGCTCGTTGCAAGGTTGGGCCGGTTAATGCGGCTAAATCTTTCTCTCCCTGCACTTGACCTCCCGAGGTCGTGGCTCGTTAAAGTCGGTTTTCCCGCGGACAAAAAAAAAAGTGTTCGCCCCACATGTTTCCTTTCTTCCTTCTGTCGGGACTTTTGTTCTCCATTTGCTTTGATGCTGTGGCTGTTTTTTTTTTCAAGTTGTGTTTGGGACTGCGATCTTGACTTTTTTTGATACCTGATCGTGATTCTTGGTACCTACATCTTTGTACCTCTTCATTTGGATATATCATGTGCACACACTTGCTGTACGATTATCGATCGTTGACCCATAGATAGACATATCGGGAGATGTAGCTGGACGGTTGGGCTACGCATGTACACGGGCTCTTTTCATTTCTGCGAGGGTCCTGTGAGTTGTCTGGTACAACATGTATGTATTAGGTAGAACTTTGTCGCAATAAAGATACACGAGGATAGACTGGACAGATAACGATCATCATCGTGACTGCTCTGCATATATCTAGGGAAATGATCATTAGAGATAAAAACAGAGCCAAATGAGATGGTAAATACCAACTTTGATGGTTTTATCCGCTCCACCCGTGATAAGTCGGGTCCCAGTCATATCGAATGTCGAACAAAACACGCCAGCTTCAGCCTCGAGAGAACCAGGTTGTGGCACATCGTCAAGATTTTGGAAGGCAGTGCCGGTGTCGTAGTCCCAGAAAGTGAGCGTACCGTTATCGCCTGGGGAGGAAAAATCAATCACCCGAACTTTTTTTTCTTTTTCTTTACAAAGCAGGTAGTCACGCACCTCCTGAGAACAGAACGCCATCGGAGTTGACGGACAATGTGTTGATGATCGCATTGTGCCCGGAGAAGTTGAACACGAAGGCGCCCTCGGGACATTTCCATTTCTTGATGTTGTTTCCTCCGGCAGAACCGGACGCAAAGGAGTACTCAGTTGGGTGGATGGCAAGCGCCCTCACTGACTTTTTATGGTGAGTCAGTGTGACCATGGTCTTTCCAGCAGCCAGATCCCACAGTCTTGCCGTGCAACAGGTCAGCAGGGGGAGTATGTAATCAAGCAATGATCGACGCACCTGACAGTACTGTCCATGCTTCCTGTGATGACCTGTGGATCTGACTCTTGACATTTGACGTCAGCAACTGTAGCGGTGTGACCTGACAGGACGTATATCTGTGCTTTCGTCCGCATATCCCATACGCGCGCTGATGCGTCTCTGCCCGAGGTGACGAGCACGTCGAGCGTCGGATGTAGACTGAGAGAATAGACCCCAGAAAGGTGTCCATGATAGTGCCGGATCACCTTGTTCACTTCCAGGTCCCAGCATTTGACCATCTGGAAAAAGGTGCATATAGGGCACAGCAACGGATCCTGAGAGGAATGAACGTACCTTGTCTTCACCAGCCGAGAACAAGTAGGGGTGCCGCGGCGATATGGCGAGCCCACGGACCGTAGAAATGTGACCCGTCAACGACAGCTTGAGCTCTCCAGACGCCAGATCCCATATTTTAATGACTCTGTCCCCTGCACCAGTTGCGAACCACTGGTTGCCCGGCTCGACAGCGGCACTGCGCACCCACCCCAGGTGCCCAGATATGACGCGCACAAGCTTCCATTGTGGATGGAACTTGGGTTTGATCGTGCGCGTCGTTTTGTGCAGTGTGAGAGCCTCGGAGAGCTTGTTTGCGGTCGCGAACGTGGATGGTTGGGCTTTTGGTGTGTTGTCAATGGAAGCGATCATCATGGACGTGTCACTGGATGCTACATGTGTCACAATGTGAGACGTGGTTTTGACGGATACATGAGCGAACTTACGACCAGCAGTAATGGCTTTTCGTTGTTGATTGGGTCGCGCTGGACCGACGGGGGTCTGTTGAGCGAGCAATGCGGGTGGGAGTTCTTTGTATGGTTTGTATTCGTCGTTTATCTTGACAGATAACCGCAGTCTGGCACTGGGGAGACATGAATGGGTGAAACAGTACACGACAACATGTCTCGCACCTGTTTTCCTCTTCTTTTAAACTATCGTCTGGACATGATGCGAATATGTCTCGGGTCCTCTTTGCGCTCTGCTTGAACAGCGGCTCCAGCGGGGGAAGTGCACTTGTCGACATGTTAGTCTTTGGGAGACCTGCAGTAGAACGTCGTCTATTTGCACAGGTTTTGATTTTCACCAAAAGAAGGGACACCTGTCTTTCGTCCGCGTTGTTGTCATCCTCGACTTGCTGGTTGTCGTCTGTGGCGGATTTCGAGTTTAGAAGTACCGATATTATCGCCGTAGTTGTAGAGTGTGCGTGATGTCTGAAGTCGTTGAGCTCAAAAAGCTAGTGAAGGATCTCCAAAGTGCAACTACAGTCCAGGTGTGTCAATTTCATCCTCTTAACGTATTCCCTTTCATTTTCATTTTTGAGCTAATAGACCCATTGCGACAGGAAAGAGTCTCTATTCTACAACTGCTCAAGAAAAACTTTCAGGTCAACGAAGCAATCCTAAGGGTAGGTATTTCATTCTCTTCCTCTGTCCTGTAGGCGCCCCTGATAACGCCCTTGCAACAGGAGAGCAAAGCTGGTCTGGCAGTCGGCAAGCTCAGAGCTCACGATTCCAAGGAAGTATCTGACCTCGCCAAGGAGATCGTGAAGAAGTGGAAGAACGAGGTCGAGCGAGCAAAGGGTGGGTCTGGCAGCAAGACGCCTGCCAATGGGAAGCCACCAGGTGCGTTCATTCCATGTGGCAACTGCCGTACTCTTATCAGACCTGACTCCACGTACTAGCCCGCAAACAATCTGTCGCTGTCACACCAGCGAGTGCTGCGTCTCCCGCAGCAAACGGCAAGCCCGAGACGAGGACTGCTAAGAGCGATGGCGTCAAGATTCCCACCACCGGTGACAACACGAGGGATAAATGCGCCGAGCTTATCTACGATGGTCTCGCATACGATTCTGGTGCTCGTAAGTATTCCACTTGCATTTCTTATCTCTATAACCCTTGATGTCGCATTCGTAGCGACCGACTTGATCATCACTCGTGCAAAGGGTGTCGAACAGGCGGTGTATGCTCAGTTTGGCAACACAAATGGAGAATACAAGGGCAAGATTCGGTCCCTGTTTGTCAACCTGAAGGATAAGGGAAACCCTTCCCTTCGTGAAAACATTGTCAGCGGAGAACTATCTCCGGAAAAATTCAGTAAGATGTCAAGCGAGGTACGTCTTTCTTTTAGATCAAGTTGGCTTTGCCACTGATCTGTGGAACTAGGAAATGATGTCGGAGGAAAGACGCGCAGCGGATTTAAAAATCAAAGAAGAGAACTTGTTCAAATCCCTCGGCGCAGGACAACAGGAAGCCGAAACGGAAGGCTTCCAATGCGGCAGATGTAAACAGGCGAGTTCACAACTGCTGAGGGTGCCTCATGTCGATCTGACGTCTCCTATAGCGCAAGTGCCGCTATCGTCAAGCACAAACGAGGAGTGCTGACGAGCCGATGACGGTAAGTTCCTCCAATGTCCATTTCTCGATATTGATAATGATGGTCTCGCCACGAAAAGACATTCGTAACGTAAGTATTGATGTCTATGAGCGTTTATCTTATCTGACACATGTTTTCCTCACAGATGCGTCAACTGTGGCAACCGGTCAGTATTCCCCCAGCTCATCTTTGCATTGCTCAAACCATCGCCCCTTCTAGATGGAAGTTTTCTTAGTCGCCACTCCTTATATGCATGCCCTTCTTGCGCTCATATTGTACTTTTCACTCTTTCACTTTAATTCTATGTACGTACCTAGGCTTCTGAGCGTAGTATACCCTCTCCATGGGAGTGGACTGTGTCCAATATTATTGTCCTCATGTCGCACGTGACCCCGTGAGAAATATGGGAGACAGTTCCAACGCGTCTCATGACGCGTTTCAAGTCGCTGTCTCTCGCGTACTATAACAGCCATTGAGTACCACTGTACATTGTGTACTGTCCAGACGCTCCTTTCACCTCTTCTACGCGCAAAAAAATGGCAGAAGACGAAGATGTCAAGCCGAAATTGTCCCTTGTTCTCAACCACGAAGGAATCCGTCAGTACTCGATGATTTCTTACCCTGACGTGACGAGCAGATGTTAACTCAGGAGATGTTTTGCGACCACACAGAAGTGACAATAAAAGTTAAATCGACTATGCCATTTAAGAAAATATTTGAGGTTGCCGAGGTGAGTGCCATCAGAGCATTTCTCCAACAGACTCCATGACCCTGTGCTTACATCCCTTGTGCGGTGGCATCTCCAATAGAAACGGTTCGCAAAGGAGCCAGGTATAGCTATTTTCACGCGAACGACGCGTCTTTTAATCATGATTGCATTGATGCCGATAGGGACACTGAAATTCGTGTACGAGGGAAACAGATTGAATGGCGTTGATACCCCTGCCATGGTATGTTCCCACCACTGTCCTGCAGTAACCCTCGTGACTCATGACAATAACCCAGCTCGGGATGGAGGAAGGTGACATGATAGATGCACACCTACAACAAGTGAGTCCGTATTGCCATGATGACCCTGAGAGGAGCTAGCGTGTGCTTATCCCCATGGTTCTTCCAGATTGGCGGCGCGGTTCCACTGATATGGGCTTGGCGGTAGCTTGTGAAAGGGACTGCTGTCGAGGTTTATTTCTTTTTTAATGTATCAAGGACTCGACGCTATTGTTTGTGGTATATATATCTCACTTGGGTCTATTGTATTTTGGACTGCATGAGGGGAACCACTGAACCCCGTGAACAGGGGTTGTGTGGGTCGAGCCATTATAATTCTTATCGTACATCCAACGTTCTCAAATCACTTCCGTTCTGTCCAAGCAGAACCATGGCATCATTTTAGATGGAACTTGGACATGAGTGTTTTTGTTCGGTTTGTGGCAAAAAGATGCTGATGTGCCCGAAATGAGGGGGGGCGCTATCATAGCTGCTTCCGATTTGTACCAAAATGTCAAACCCCACACGTCACCACAACGGATGGTACAGAGACTACCTGGTACAGCGGAGGACAAACAAACTCAGCTACATACATGTATTTGAGATATCGCGAAAACGTCGAAAACGAATTCCAAAGGACCAGGATCAAAAAGACCTCGAAAACGGAATTCTGTATTCTCCAATTCAAGGATGCCTCAAGGCTTGCGCATGACATGGAGTCTTGCACTCATTCTTCAACGCCACCACGCTCCTTCCTCCCCCATCCAAGTCGGACCGTTGCAAAGACTCGAATTTATAAGAACGTATATTCATCAATCAATACATTTCCATGCGTCTTCATCAGCATATTCTCGTCATCTCCGTTCTCATCACTTTTGTCGCGTCTGCTAGTTTAGTCTCTCAAGTCCTTGATGGCGTCTCACAGATCTTTGGCTTCCGTGAAACTGAACAAATTCCCTGTGACAACGGGTGCGATGTTGACGAAGCATATGTCCGTCCCCGTGGCCGCTTTACCACTACCTTGTAAAGTGTTTCAATGACGACTTTGCGCCACATTAACCCTGGGCTTGGTGCGTTAGTCGCTTCGAATTCAAGAAGTCAGAGGGAGGGCTTGTACCACCTGATAGCTTGAAGGAGTCGACACACCAAATTCAGCCCGAATATAGGAGCAGCACTCATGCACTCGAAGTGAGCATAAGCAGTGCCATGATGAAATTCAACTAACGATACTCCAATTATTTACACAGATACACCTTTCAGTTGATCCAGTCGATTGTGGCATCAGCACTGAGCTCTACTTAAGTTCCCTTAATATGCGTATCGCAACAGCTAGTGGAAGCCTCAAAGATGGCGGTGCCTTGACTGTCGGATGGTCCAACTTGCTTGATGGCACTTTTACATTCAAGGTAGAAGAAGAGAATGTCGTGCTTTATTACGATTTCCGGGCTTTCAACAACGGCAAGGATGGTAGAGTTGTCGTCTTGCACCTCCCGGATGCAAGTGAAGGCGAATCTTGGAGGTGTGATTCGATGGTACTCATTACTTCAACGCTTTCTAGCGCATCTTACAGACAGAGATTTTGCTCCTTCCCGAATGAAATGCAAACGTGGAGCCTGTAACATTTGGTGTCCTTGTACTATGTACTACAATTGAACGAATACCTTTCCAACTGTACTGTGGGCTTCGAGAAGGTACACAGGGGGATACTATGCCGCACCTTCGAGCTCTGCTTCTGTGCACTTTTGTAGGCAGTCTGATTGACGGATGTGTCATCAAGAGCATGGTGTGAAGCAAAATGTCCTGACATCTAGCTAAACATCGCGTGTATTCGCCATCAAAAGTGAAGGTGTATAACACGGACATGAATTACTCACTGTCATCCAGACCACGAGAATGCTCGGGACAGCGTTGTCATGAACGTCAGACTTACTACACGACCTTGGTACGTGCTGACACTGAAGTTGGCCTGTAACTTGCGCAGGGTCAAGTAAAGATCTATCACAGAGATAGGCTTCAGCATCGCGAGAGGGAGAAAGTCATCATTATACTCGCATGGTCAGCCTGCACAGTCTGTAAGTCGATGGTGCCGGACAAAACTCCTGCAAGGAGGTTAAACAAAACTGTTCCAATGCCACTGAGGTTCGCCCCATCAATGACTGGGCTGCGACCCGCCACGACAGGTGCATGAAGCTCTTGATTAAAACGGATACTGATCAAGGTGTAACCGCTCAGAGCATCAACGGGGGACCTGTTATGTAAATCATGATTACCCTGGATACCATCGGCGTATAATTCCTAAAGTTACTTGACCAGGCTAAGCAAGATGTTGATCTGGTCTGGGGTGAGAAGACCAGCTCCGAGGGCTTTGTTGAGAACGGACGAAAAGTCTGAAATAAGGTTCCTCGCTGCTATCCCCCTGTGATCGAATCACCGATGCCCAACTCTTCACTCCGCTTCTCAGCAGCGAGGGACATACTGCCAAGCAAGTTGTCACGCTTGGATGCGTCGATGGCACTACCCAAGGTCGGAATGTTTATTAGTATGATCAAGTAGCCTTCTCGATCTTGCAAAATTGACTCGCTCGAAGACTGCAAGACTCCGATCCACTTTTGTGTTGGACGCAGCGCCTCTGAAATTACAAGCTAGAAAGGAATCTAACTCACAGAGCTGGCTCAGCTGCAGTTCCAGAAGCTTTTTGGTTCGAAACCTTCAACTGCTGGCACTTTTGACAGTGCTTCACATAGGTCTGTACCTGTTCCTTCATCCCTTTCCAGGTATAGTGCTTCCTGAGCGTGTTAAACGTAGCTTTGACACCCTTATGTCCAGCGACAGGTGTGTGGTGAAAACAAGGATTGATGCACTCATCACCAGGAAAGGATTCTTATGGACCACGTAAAATCAGGCAAGGGTAGTAGTGGGAGGGATCAGTTCGCCCATGGGGTTAGTCTTGCCGTGTCGTATTCAGATGAGCGAGAACTTCCATAACTTGGCCATGAACTGTGACACAATGCTACTGGACAGGGGCTAATTGTATGAATTAGTATGCGTGCGGCTGCATTTGGGCGTCTGCGACTGACAACGATGAGTAGCTCGTCGTACAAACGACAACTGCTGGGCTGGCTGAGCTACGCATTCGCGAGGTAAGTGCACTGAATACCTACCCCACCACTCACGTCTGTTTACCTGTGCTCATGCAGTGAAGTATTCGTCGTTGTCTCCCTCACGCTCTTCTTGCCCATCTGCCTGGAGCAGTTCGCGAGAGACAATGGATACCTGCGCCCGGACTATGTCAAGCCATGTATGCCTTCTCAGAGTAATGGTGACGCTTCTGCGACGGAACGATGTGCGGTGAAGATCGGGTATGTGTGGATCGATACTGCCAGCTTCAGGTGCGTGGTGTATGAATTGGCCCACCCCGGCGCTCTGAGACCCAATGACAATCTGTACAGTCTCTACGTCTATTCCATATCAGTGGCGTTGCAGGCCCTGATGGTCGTCTCCATGGGCAGTATTGCAGACCGGCGTGAGTCCCGCTCATCCTTGCCCGGAATGCCAACTCATCCCGCTTACCGCCAGCCAGATGCCGAAAACCGCTCCTTCTCATATTCGCTGCTATCGGTTCCTTCTCAGCTATGCTTTTCCTCCCACTGTCGTCTTCGTCACCGCTATGGATCCTGGTGGCTGTGCTCGCTATCTGCGCCAACGTTGGCTTTGGAACGTCTGTCGTCGCCATGAATGCATACCTACCCGCCCTTGCAAGCGCTTCTCCAGAGGTCATGCCAGTACGAATCAACTTCGAAGGGCTGTCCTCCCCGTCCGCGCATGTCCGTGCGTCGGAGGAAGAGACGGACAGTGAGCAACTTTCGTCGGACGGGAACGAGTCAGCAACAACGCCTCTACTGGGCACATCTGCCTCTCTTAAGGACAACGACGAATTTAACGTCGCGCTTTCCCGCGCTACCTCGCGCATCTCCTCGTTGGGCATCGCGTCTGGCTACGGGGCAGGCATCATTCTTCTGCTCCTGGCGCTCATACCTGTGACAAAGCTGCATGGATCGACGTTTTCGATCCGTCTCGCCATTGGCCTGAGCGGTGTCTGGTGGGCAGCATTCTCTATACCTGCGGCTCTGTGGCTCCCGCGCAGCACGGGGACCGCCGCCGCCCATGTTGACGATGCCTCGCACCCCGGTTCTGCATCTATCAAGGAAGATGACCAGGACTGGACTGTACTGGGTGAGGTCGTCGCAGCGTGGAAGCGGCTGGGGGATATGCTGCGCTGGAGCCAGATCAAGCGACTACAACACACCTTCCGATACCTTGCCGCATGGTTCCTCCTCTCCGACGGTCAGTCATCCCACTCTTTTTTATTTATTTTACCATTTCTCTCCATGAGCACAAATGAATATATGCACGTAAAATAGGGTTTACGACGATCACTAGCGCAGCCGTTCTGTTCGGCAAGACAACGCTACACATGGGGCCTTCCTGGCTCGTCCTCATCGGCATCCTCACACCCCTCATGGGCATCGTCGGCTCGCTCGCGTTCCCCCACATCCAGCGCAGACTGGGCTGGTCTAACCTCCGCATCGTCATCTTCCTTGCGCTCGCAGTATCGTGCATACCTGCGTACGGGTGCCTCGGGTTCATCCCGTTCGTCAAGCACAATCTGCCCTTTGGCGGGCTCACCACGCCCGGAGAGATGTTTGGCCTTGCGATATATTTTGGTATGTACGGCTGAAGTGTGATGGGTATCTTGATGGACTTATTTTGGACAGGCTTTGCGTATGGCGCGTTTCAGAGCTATGCACGGGCGTGCTATGCAGAACTTATACCGAAAGGCGAAGAAGCGCGGTGGTATGCGTTGTTCGCCGTCACGGACAAGGTATGTAGCTACATCCACTTTTCCTTCCTGTCAGGCGGACTGACATGCCGATCTTTTTACCCCCCACAGTCGAGCTCGTTTTTGGGTCCGCTTATCGTCGGGCTCATCTCAGACGCAACGGGCAATATTCGCTATGCGTTCTTTTTCCTCGTGTTCATGGTGTGGCTTGCTGTACCTGTTCTGCTTAGTGTGGATATAGAACGAGGCAGGGCAGATGCAAGGAACTACCACGCTGATAGAGGACTCGGGGATGAGGTAAACGAGTTCTGACTTCGGGTTTTGGAAGGGTAATTTTAGAGAATTTCAACTTTTTAGTGACACCATGGCATTCGCACTTGTATCCCAGTATTTCCATTTTGGCAGCCACATCGATATCTACATCATGATTAATTTGACGTTGCTCGTGCAGGACGACGACGCTTCATTGCAGCTGCACGCTAACTGCGTGAGTGCCTTTCCATTTGCAGTGTTTTCTTCTAATGTCATGCCTTTTAATTGGGAGCCGCAGCGACTACCCACAGGGCAGTCGAGCTTTTGGCGTCTTCGTGCCTTGCGGTAAAGTCATGCGTTCTACCATTGATGACTAGAGCGTCATCTTGGCTTTGATCTCGACATCGTCCAATGGGCGGCTGTAGCTCAGCAAATCATTCGTATCACATGCTACTATCCGACGTCTCATTGCCGCCTTTCAAAAACTCCAATGCCGGCTGTAGGCAAACTTA